>ERZ779865.4-NODE-4-length-280711-cov-12.239215_pt1 | contig 280711 bp, 247 predicted proteins | sample MGYA00433088_ERZ779865 | MGnify/ENA primary metagenome ERZ779865 (study PRJEB29588, sample SAMEA2151703) | human gut metagenome | biome: human gut; feature: human-associated habitat; material: faeces | place: Denmark | collected 2008/2010 ... | reverse complement strand
TTGAGTTTCTTTTTAACGGTGTTGTATTTATTCAGTATTGGATTAAAATTCTATTAACACAAGAGGAGTTTGGCAAATTATTTCATGTTACCAGGCAAACTGTTTCAAATTGGGAAAACGGAAAAAGTTATCCTGATTTGCAAATCCTTGTAAGCATGAGTAATCAATTTAGCTCGCACCCAGTGCTCTTTAAGATAAAGTAGAAATAGTGCAATTTTCACATGATATTATACAAGAATTACATAGAAATATATCGTATTATTGATATAGTATTCTTGAATTGTATGTGAGGAGAAAACTATGGCAGCTGAAAGAAAAACATTAACACAGCTATCTGTGCCAATATGCTTAGAAACTTTATTTTATATGCTTTCAGGTATGGTTGATACGCTTATGCTATCATCTGTAAGTGATCAGGCTGTAGGAGCAGTGGGAACAGCAAATACATATATAGGTGTTTTTATTATTATGTTTGGAGTAATATCATCGGGTATGATAGCTGTTATGTCACAAAATATCGGAGCCGGAAGACCGGGGATAGCGTATCAGGCAAGACAACTTGGACTTATATTCAACGCATTGATAGGTATCGTAATGTCTGTCGTTCTTGCTACTTTTTCTGGTGGGATACTTCGAATCGTAAGTATTGCTCCGGCTTTGCTTGAGCCGGCTGAAATATATCTTAGAATTGTTGGCGGCACATGTTTTTTAAATGCACTGATTCCTATTTTCTCCAGTTATTTGAGAGTGTTTGGATATACAAAACATTCTTTGATAGGAACTGTTGTTGGAAATGTTCTCAATATAATACTTAATTCAGTATTTTTATTTGCATTCAACTGGGGTGTGATGGGAGTTGCTGTTGCCACGGTTATTTCGAGAGTTGTAAATCTTATTATTGTAGCCGGCATGGGGGCTGTACTTATAAAAGCAAAGCAGAGTCCTGAGCGAATTACATCAAGAAAGATATTTGCACAGATTGTTAAGATTGGTTTTCCTTCTGCGCTTGAAACAGCACTTTACAACATCGCAATGACATTTATAGTGCGTTTTATGAATCAGATGGATGTGGATGGAATGAATGTTACAGCGCGTTCATATGCGATACAGATTGCAAATTTCTCGTATTGCGTGGGAGCTGCCCTTGCTCAGGCAAATGCAATTATGACCGGCTGGAGAATTGGAGCAAAAGAGTTTGAGGAATGTAACAGGGGGACGAGAAAAGCTGCGATATATGGTATCATCACAGCGACATGCTTTTCCGTGACCTTTGCATTTGCCGGACATTTTATCGTGCATATATTTACGGATGATACACAGATGATAAATCTTGTGGTAAAGTTGTTAATAGTAGATATATTTCTTGAACTTGGAAGGGTAACAAACCTTGTATATGGGCAGGCGTTAAAAACGAGCGGAGACGCATTTTTTCCGGTTATATTAGGTGCGATATTTATGTATTTGTTTGCAGTTGGCGGAACCTATTTTCTCGGAATACACATGGGACTTCTGGCTGTAGGAGCATATATTGCTATGGCAGGTGACGAATGTGCGAGAGCAGTGGGAATGGTACTTAGATGGAAGAGTGGAAAATGGAAGAGTAAAGGTCTTGTAGAAGTATAGGAGAGAGTATGTACTTTGAATTAAAGGAAAATAAACCACATGGTACAAAGGATGATCCGTTTAGTACATATCATATAAAAAATGAAGGACGATCATTTCAGATACCGGTTCATTGGCATGATGAACTGGAAATTATATATGTAAAAAGTGGTTTTTTGACTGTAAGTATATCAGGAGAAAATTATATTGGAACCCCCGGGGATGCTTTTGTAGTGTCGCCGGGCAATCTGCATTTTATGGGTTCACAGACTGGTACAGTGGATTATTTTACTTTCCTTTTTCCGTTAAAATACATATCTTTTTGCATAAATGACATGTTAGATGATAAATTACTGGAGCCGTTAAAAAATGGTCATCTGATGATAAGTCCAAGAGTAAAAGATACAGCAAAAGAACTATGTGAGCAGTTGGTTGAAATATATGTGGCAAAAAATAAGAAAACTGAGTCCATAATAACTGCTCAGATAAAAACAAAAATAATTCTTTTACAGTTTATTCTTGAAATGTGGGAGAAGGGCTTTGTAATTGAAAATGATAAAAGCGGGAGAAATACGATAGAAAAAGAAATGATTTCATATATACAGCAGAATTTTATGGAAAAGATATCATTAAAAGAATTTAGTGAGCAGTTTCATCTTTCGGAAAAATATATATCGCGATATTTTAAGGAACATTTTCATATTACCCTTTCGCAATATATAACACATTTAAGGTTAGAGCATGCAAAACAGCTGTTACAAGATACGGATATTCCTGTTACAGAGATTGCAATGCAGAGTGGATATCAGAATGTAAGCTATTTTATCAGAAGCTTCAAAAAAACATATGGAGTTTCTCCGTTAAAATATAGAAAAAAATAAGCCAGGTATATGGTTAGAAAGGAGAGGATATCCCGGTAGAATCAGAAAATCTGCCGGAGAGATATCGAGAATGAGTATGGGAAATAAGAATAAATGGTGGAAAAATGCAGTTGTATATCAGATTTATCCGAAAAGCTTTCAAGATTCGGATGGAGATGGAATTGGTGATATTCCAGGAATTATCAGCAGATTGGATTATTTGAAAAAACTTGGAATAGATGCAATCTGGCTCTCACCGGTGTATCGTTCGCCACAGGATGACAATGGATACGATATTTCAGATTATCAGGATATTGAGCCGATGTTCGGAACAATGGAAGATATGGAACAGTTATTTGCGGAGGCAAAGAAACGCGGAATCCGAATTATGATGGATCTTGTGCTGAATCATACTTCAGATGAACACAGATGGTTTTTGGAGGCAAAGAAAAGCAAAGACAATCCGTATCATGATTATTATGTGTGGCGTGACGGAGAAGAAGGTATTTACCCAAATGATATGAATTCTGCGTTCGGAGGACCGGCATGGGAGTGGGTTCCAGAACTGGGACAGTATTATTTTCATCAGTTTTCAGTGAAACAGCCAGATCTGAACTGGGAGAATCCGAAAGTGAGAAGAGAGCTCTATGATATGATTCTCTGGTGGATGGAAAAAGGAGCAGGCGGATTTCGTCTGGATGTAATCGATCAGATTGCAAAAGAGCCAGATCTTAAGATCACAAATAATGGACCAAAGCTGCATGAATTTCTGCGTGAACTAAGCAGAGAAACATTTCAGAAGGGGGATATGATCACTGTTGGAGAAGCCTGGGGAGCAACACCGGAAATTGCAAAGAAATATAGTAATCCAGATGGCAGTGAATTTTCTATGGTTTTTCAGTTTGAGCACATTATGCTTGATCAGGAAGAAGGAAAAGAAAAATGGGATACGATTCCATTGAATCTGGTTAAGCTGAAAAAATGCCTTGCAAAGTGGCAGAATACTTTATATCAGACAGGATGGAACAGTCTGTTCATGAATAACCATGATCTTCCTAGAATCGTGTCGCGTTGGGGAAATGACGGAAAATACAGAAAAGAGTCGGCAACAATGCTGGCGACAATGCTTCATGGAATGCAGGGAACTCCTTACATTTACCAGGGAGAAGAGCTGGGAATGACGAATGTGCAGTTTGACAGCATTGAGGAATATGAAGATATTGAGACATTGAATATGTACAAAGAGCGTCTGGAAAAAGGATATCAGCCAGAAGAAATCATGCAGTCTATCTACGCAAGAAGCCGTGATAATGCCCGTACTCCGATGCAGTGGAGCGGGGATGAGAACGGAGGATTCACAACAGGAGAACCATGGTTTGCCGTGAATCCAAATTATACCAGAATCAATGCCAAAGAGGCACTGGAAGATGAAAATTCGGTATTTTACTATTATCAGAAGCTGATTCGTTTAAGAAAAGAAAATCCAGTATTCGTGAATGGAAAATTTGAACTTCTTCTGCCGGAAGATGAGAGAATTTTTGCCTATACGAGAACAGATGAGCATACAAAGATGCTGGTATGTACAAACTTTACGGATGAGGAAGTTAGCTGCCCATTGCTTGATGAGTGGAAAGCCGGGGAAGTCTGGATCCGGAATTATGAGGACGACAGAGAAGGAAATATATTGCGTCCTTATGAGGCGGTGATAATTGCATTTACTGGCAAATAGATTGAGTTTCTTTTTTGGCATCAAAATTCACTTACTATATTTCTTCCTGCCACGCTCATCAAGAAAGAACGCCCATTCTCTCTTGAGATATTTCGGCATACGGGGCATCTGCATCACTTCCCTGCCCGCGCCGGGTTTGCGAATTTGCTTTTGAAAATAGAAAACGCCCAACATCTCCCGAAACTGTTCGCTTTCGGGGCGATTTTGGACGTTTTTGTTTGATATGAGGGGCTTTACGACGGTGGGGAATATAACTTTGTCGCTTATGGTGGGGAAGCCCGCTATTTGCTGCTTTGTGGCAATAGAAAAGCGCCACATCGCTGCGGCGCTTTTGCTTTGCCCGGAAGATGGAACGGGGGCTGTTCAGTTATCTGTTGTTCTTTCTCTTGCTGGCAACAACGGCTGTTCCAATGGCTGCACTACCGCTGACAAGCATAAGGACAACCAGCAAAGCAGGGTTGCTTGTGTCGCCGGTCTGCGGAATGGTGTACTGAGGTGTGGCTGTTGCAGCAGGTGCCGGTGTGGGCTGTGTTGTCTTGTTAGCGTCCTTGTATTGCAGGGCAGCAATGGCATCTTCAATAACCTTAGCCATTGCATCAACCTCTGTTTGCTGGGCTTTGCTTTTTGCTCGGTCAACAGAGTTAATGGAATCTTTTACCGCAGAATAATTTGTATAAAGGCTGCTATCAAGAGCCGTTGCCCTTGCGATGGCTGCATCGACAGCTGTGTAATCAGCGGGGATGTTATTGTCATCCCACACAAAAGTTGGATGACCGATTCCGGCAACCCATTCAACGCCCGCACCGGCATTGGTTTGCAAGCCAGCAAGGACATCTGCGGAGGTGAAGTTGGAGACAGCAGTGCCGCACGATGACTGGTCAAAGGTCGGGTCGGCACTCGCAGTACCTGCATCCCAATCAACCACCAGCTTAGCAACGGCTAAGTAATTGCCTTTATTGTCAGGATATTTTTCTTCATCAAGCGTTACACCATCAGGAGGGGTATCCGGCCAAATGCAGTCGGTAACATGGGGCTTTACAACAGCTGTAATCCAAGTGATATTGCCAGGCTCAGCGCCAGTGATGTTTTTTGTTGCAACTATGCAATTTTTGATTATTACGCCAGGCTTGTTCCCAGAGAAGTTTTCAAAGTTTGCACCGAGAATACCACCTACAGCTGAGTATATATTATTGCAGAAAACAGAACCGCCAAACCAACAATCGGTAATCGACGAGCTGTCCGCAGAGTTTTCCCACTGACCAATCAGCCCGCCAACGGTATCAACATCATCTTCATTGGACTCTGTACTGATAACCGTGGCGTCTGAGCCACAGCCTTTTACCTGTGTACTCCAAGTGCATTGACCAATCAGCCCACCAACGAACTTGTTGCCAACATTGTTTTCTATTTTTCCGCTTGTGTAGCAGTTTTCAACGGTGCCGCCATTGACCCAATCCGCCAAAATGCCGGCAATTAATGAACCATCATTTGAGGCAATATCAGCGTCTATAACAAGTAAATTCTTTAATGTACCACCATCAGAAACAACTCCGAAAAGTCCATTTCGAATAAGTTCGTCCCCAGTAGAGTGATGGTACAGATTCATGATTTTATGATGTTGCCCATCAAAGGTACCAGCAAAATGTCTGACAAAGTTGTCACCATTTCCAATGGGAGTCCACTGGGAGCCGGATAAGTCGAGGTCATTATCTAAGTAAATCGTTTTCCCTTCAAATGATACAGATGCAGTTTTGTCATTGACTAACTGCGCTAAACCGGCCAACTGTTCGGCAGTGGTGAAATGGTATTCAGTATCCGTCTTATGGTCGATGTACCAGCTTGTATCTGCCGTACCGTCCCAATTATCTACTGAAGTTCCTTCAGCAAACGCTGTCATCGGAACAAGTGCCATCACAAGGCACAACGCAAGCAGAAGGCTTAGAAGTTTCTTCTTCATTTTCATTCCTCCAAAATAATTCTATCCGCTATTTACTTTCTCCGGCAGCGGACACGCCGAGAAAAGATGTGTTTACGGGTGGTGGTTAGGACTTCAATATCAAACCACCATCCTTCCGACAAACGCAAAAAGCCGAAGCCAAGGCATAATGCGCCCTGTCTCCGGCAACTGGTTCGTTATAAATTGTATGAAATAAGACTTGACACACTGAAAAAACGGCGCTATGCTCCTGCCCATCCGAGCCAAGCCGACAATGATTGTCGCATTTCCGTTTGCCATAGTCAAATCCTCCTTCCATAATTTCTAAGGAAAAAAGGATATAAATCCTCCACTATATAATTACGCAAAAATATTATAGCAGATTTTTCCCGAAATCTCAAGAGGTTTTCAGAATATTACACTTCTCTTTTTCTCAAATCATTGCCTTCTTCCATTACTCACGGAACTGTATGACTTCTTGAATACTTCCCGAAAAGGAAAAGCCGCCGTCTGTGACGGCGACTTTTCTATTTAGCGGGTAAACCGTCCGAGAAAACATTGTTTCCGCCTGCTTGTTAAGGTCTGTATGGTAATCGCTCAGCTTGTTGGTAGTCAGTAGCTCGGCATACAAGGGACCTTGTGATTGCTAATATACCACAGGTGTCGCTGTCCCCAACTCTATCTTGTATGTGAAAAAATCATAAGACAAATTTTTAATCCGTAATTTCTATTGAAAAAGAACCATTGCTATTAAGCACCAACTTAAGATTGTTCATTGTAGTGTTGTAAAGGTGGTCTCTCGCCGTAGGCGATAATGAGGCACCAGTTTGCGTAAGTGCTTCTCTAAAGATTTGCTCCGCATTTGGCAAAACAAATGAGCTTGCAATTACTTTTTCAAGTTCTTTCTTGAACACTGTATCAAAGAATTTGTCCTTTTCAGGTGTCATAAACTTATCAAGATAGCAATAGAAAATATTGTTATTCCAAAGAAGTGATTTGAAGTCAGAACCACATTTTGTCTTTTCAAGAAGAACAAGATAATTTGCATCAGCATCCTCGATAACAGACCAAAAGTCAGAATCACTTGAAGCAAGAATTATAGAATCCACATCATCCTTATATACTGCTTTTGAAACACCGGCAAGAGCTTGTAATCTACAAGTGACTTGTCCTCTTTAATACGCTCAACAGCAATGGGGTCGACTTCCACATTATATGTAAAGAATTTCAGTTGCAGCCAAGCCTTTGATGAGTTAAGTTCATCATAATAAACTACTACTTTATCAATCTTCTGTATTTCATAACCATTAAGGCTATCAAACATAGCAGCTAAGCGATAAGGATCGCAATTTTCACCATCGACAAAAATTCGGAAGGTTTGATTTCTCGAACCCTTTTAAACACTTAAAACCTAAATGTTTTACTCTCCCCTGCTTTAAATTCAACTGTTTGAGATTTACCGCCGGTTTTAATATTAAGCTTTTGGTCAATATCCGAAGTAACGGTTGCGCTTATTGTTTTACCGCCGTCTGCCCATTTTAATTCAGTTACGGTAGCACGGTTACGGGTTTTAATCCCTTTAAGCGTTCCGTTTTCAAAACCCGAATTCGGGAGGGCCGGAAGAAACTCAATATCATTATTATGTGAATAAACAAGAGCTTCATTTATAATACCAAGATAGCCTATCGCAAAATCAGTACAATAGCAACTGCCTTGGTCATAATCGTGGTTAGTCATTAGTGAATCGTACCTGATTTTATGGTTCATAAGTTTAACGAGGGCATCTGTTAAAGAATCTGAATCCTTTAACCTTGAAGCAATAAGACTGCGGTGAACAAGTGCGTGTGACGCTTCATTTTCACTCTGTCTGTTTGCAATTGCCTGCTCGCAGGCTTTTGACAGTTCATCATTTCCCTGCGTTTCAAAAAGCGGCCATACACCGTAAAGATGACTTAAATGACGATGTTTATTATTTTCATCAAATGAAGTTGTTGCCCATTCTTTAAGAGCGCCTGTTTCATCATAAAGATACGGCGGAAGATTTTTTTCAAGTTCCTGCCATTTAGAAGTATCAGCACTTTTATCAATGTCGCCCATAACTTTAATAAGCATATTAAGATTATCACGGCAGGCAGCAATATCAATAGCACAGTTAGCATCCGATGGGCTGTTATAATTTGACGGATTATTTTCAGGCGAATAGCTTGGCAAAATGCAATATGTTTCACCGTCATTTAATGATGTTTTGCCCTCTTCATAATGAATAGAACCGTCTTTTGCGGTATAATATTCAGGGCTCATCAGCTGACTCCAATAATTTGCACTTTTCACCAAAAGCGGATACAAAATATCTTCTTCAAGCCTTAAATATCCACGCTTTTTAATTTCTTCAATTTGACTTTCTGTTAAGTCTTTTTCGGTAACGGAGAGAACCGATTTAAGATTTTCAAGGTCAAATTCATCACTTAAAGGAATATTGATATTACCATATGAAAGAAGAGTTTCATAAAGCGGGTTAATCATCCAAGATGTTCCGGCATTCCAATATCTGAAAGGATAAGGATAGCAGGTTTCGGTGATTACTGCTTTATCACCATCGGTATTGACCGGAGCCTGAATAGCGTCTTTAAACCCATGTGTTGCATATGCATTTTCTTCCCAATCAGGGAGTTGTCGCAAAATGAAATATGCATAGCCGATAGGGCTGCGTGACATATTGCTCGTATTCATTGAAGAAGTTTGCAAATTAACATTTGCGTCCATTGTATATTTACTGCCCCAGCCGGTGTTAAATTCACCTGTCCACATACCGTAAAGTCGGCTTGTGGAATAACCCGAACAGCAAAGATACGCATATCTGCCGGCATAATATGTACGCTGGGCAAGAGCAGAATTTATTTTCTTTTTACCCTTTTGCATTTTTAAAAGTGTTTCATTTGACTCAAAATTATCATCACCCAACGAAAGTGTAACGCTGTCGAATTGCGGCTGATAAATTTCTAAGTGATTATTTAACGCTTTATCATAATCAAAATCATTATTACCTGCATATTTTGCAGCTACACATTCAAGCTTTGCTATACAATCTTCGACAAGTTTGAAACCATTTTGCTTTTCAAAATCATCAATTTTTCCCATATCGTAAGTTCTGTCACTTACGGTAAGAAGATAAACACTGTCGGCGTCGGTTATTTTAATGCCTGTATTTTCACCCAAAAACTGTGTTTCGTCTGTTTTCTTATCTATCAACACTTTTTCTTTGTTTCCGCCTGAAGTAATTACATAAGTTACTGTTGCATAACCGCCGTTTTTAAGTTCGCTTTTTTCATAATCAGGATAGTGTGAAACAAGCGCAAGGTAGTTTGCATTATCATCAGTTAATTTTTTATACTTCATATTAGCTTCGTCACTGTCGCCGAAATTTGCAAGAGTTGAAAGGTCATCAAATGATAAAGTTAAATTAAGCTTACTGCCGGAAGATGATTTATTAAGCTTGGTAATCACAACATCATCTGCCATTGAAGTGAATGATGTACGCTTCCAAGTGCCGTTTTTATCCGTAAAATCAACACCGACCTGCGATGTTTCATAATCTGTATAGCGAATATATTTTTTAGTGCTTTTCTTATCAAAATCAAGCCGTAATTGGCCGCCCGGGTGATAACGGTATACGTCATCATAGTTTGCATTATCCGTAATATCTTTACATTTAATAATACTTTGCTTTACTGTTTCAAGTTCATCATAAGTTTGAGGACAAGTACGCTGATTTTCATTAGGCATTATAAAATGCATATTTTGAAAAATAAATGTGTCGCTGTACGGACTGCCGCTTGTAATAAACCCTTGAAGTCCGTTTCCGGATACCATCCCCTGCCTCCAAGATTTAGTTTTATTTTTTCTCGAATCTTTAAGCTCGGTATAATCATATGAAAATGAAATTTTAGAAGTATCTTTAAAGAGAGATTTAATATCACCTTCGCTGACTTTGCCCCCTGAACAAGATGCCAACGAAAAAGCAAAAGATACAGTTAATAACACACAAAGTGCTTTTTTTACATATCTGTTCATAAACTCACCTCGTAAAAATTATAACATACAGGCATAAATAAATATTTTAGACACGCAAATACACACTCATTTCCGTTTCTCCCCTATTTCCCCACGAATTATAAGGGATTAATGTAATCTTACATTTTTTTAAAGGAACCGGCTTATATTCGTCGTACAAGCTTTCATCCGGTTGTTCAACAAAACCGTCTGCAATTATTGTGCCGTTTTCATTAAACACAAAATCACCATTCGGATTAATTTTTAAAAGCTGCAAGTTTTCACAGTTATCAATACTTTCTGCACAATATACAACAGGACCTCTTGCAACAGCAACCTTACCTATATTAGCTCTGACAAGATTTGAGCATCTAATTAATTTAACTTTTAAATCAAAAGATATTTCAACATTAGTGTTTTTATTAATGCTCAAAACTGCGTAGCCGTTTATCATTTCGTAATTACAATTTATTGTGAAGTTATCACACCAAGCAGGAATTCTCAGTGCCAATTTAAACGGTTTATTAGGCTTAACATATAAAATCACATTACCGCTTGACAAATAATTTGACTGAACATCAATACAGCCGTTTGTAAATTGAGCATTTGCTCCAATATAAAGATTCACAAACAAGGTGCTGCTATTTTCACTAAAGCAATACTCTCCTATTGATGATAAAAAGCGTGCTAAATTAGGAGGACAACAAGCACAACCAAACCATTTTTGCCGCCTTGTTTTAACGTGATTTTTTCTTTCATCCTTTTTTGAAGCAACAGGCAAGACTTCAAGAGGGTTAACATAGAAAAAAGATTTTCCGTCACTGCCCATAGAAGCAAGAACCGTATTGTAAAGAGCTTGTTCAAACACATCAAAATATGAAGAAATGGGATTAATTTCAAACATACGGCGTGAAAACATTGCAAGACCGATTGAAGCACATGTTTCACAATAAGCCAAATCATTCGGCAAATCATAATCAAATGAAAATGCCTCTCCGACTGCAGTGGAACCTATACCGCCTGTTATGTATAATTTTTTATTTACAATATTATTCCAAATATTTTTACAGGCGTTAAATACACAATCATCTTTTTTAACTTTTGCAATTTCAGCCATACCACGATATAAATAAACACCTCTGACAGCATGACCTACAGCTTCATTCTGCTTAACAGCAGGCATATGTGCCTGATTATATTCATAATCAATACTGTTATCTGTACGATTATAACAGCGCTCAATATCAAAATAATATGGCTTTGTGCCTCTTCTTTTTATAAATAATTCTGCCTGATTTATGTATTTTTCATTTCTTGTTATATAGTATAATTTCACCAAGGCAGACTCGGCTATTTCATGACCCGGATAGCCCTGATTTTTATTATCTCCAAAATAATCACAAATTAAATCAGCAAAGCGAATGGCGGCATTTAATAATTTATTATTGCTGGTGGAATTGTAATATGCCACAGCAGCCTCTGTTAAATGTCCAAAACAATAAAGCTCATGACGGTCTTTTAAATTAGAAAATATTTTACTTCTGTCATTAATTATATAGAGAGTATCAAGATAACCGTTTTCAAGCTGTGCGCTGCAAATTAAATCTACCAAATCATCAACTTGCTTTTTTAAAGCATCATTTTTTTCGTTTACTAAAACATACGAAGCGGCTTCTATCCACTTATATGCATCTGTATCCTGAAAGCACCAACCTAAAAAAGAATTGGAACTGCATTCTGTTTCTTTATATTCCCATTTATCAACCGGAAAAACAGGAACGGGAATACCGGCTTTAAGTGATGAACATACAGAAGATGCCTTTATAAAATTTGAAATACAATAACTTTTAGGCGCACCCGGAATCAAATCGTTTAAAGCATTATACTGATATGGAATAATAACTGTTTTAATTAAATTCAAATATTCATTAAAATAATTGTCATTCACTTTAACGTTATTTAAATGCAAAGGATTTGAAAAATTGTTTATATTCATATTTACCCCTTAAACAGACAATTCACTAACTATACTTTATCATAAAAACAGCGTATTCTCAACAACAATCAACAGATATGTTGCAATTCAATCAAAGTAGATTTGATTTGAGCGATGTCTCTCAAAAGTCTCAGTCATAAATGCCCTAAATCGCACTAAAATGACTTTGGAATTTTGAAATCTGCTGTCTCTTAGGATCTCTCAAAAGCTCTCACGATATTTTGAAGCAAAGAAAAAATGCCCGAATGCTGCCGTAAAAAGCAGTATTCGGGCATAAAAAAGCCTCGGAACAAATTGTTCCGAGGTAACGGCAGAGGTATAACAACCTGTCAAGTCACGGTAGTATTTGCTTTGCAAATCTCCACCTTAAAGACTTGACAGAACGTTTTTACGGGTTTAATTGCATTATAAACCCGTAATAAGAACATCACCCATTTACAAAATCACAGATTTTGAATGGGTCCCGATAACCTTGTTACTCGCTTCGCTCGTAATAAGGATTCGAACCTAAAATGGCGGAGTCTGAGCCTCGCAATCTTTTTTAAAAACCGCCTATTTAAGCCGTTTTTCAGACTTTGCGTCTCTCAAAAGTCTCTTAGAATTTTATTTTTGCTTAGAACAGCAAATTCGTATGAGGAATTGTGAACCTTACAATGAGGTGTCGAAAGAAACTCTAAATCCGCATTATTATTTACATCAGGGTACTGCACCATTTGATGACAAAGAATATAAAAGGTCATTATTCAATCTGATTTAATCCAAACTCAAGTCTCGTATATTCTATTCAATAATTAGGTAACAAAAAAGCGCCGTATTTCTACGACGCTTTTGTCTTGCTCAAAAGATGGAGCAAGGGAATGCTATTCAATTATCTGTTGTACTTTTTCTTTCTGCTGGCAACCGTTGTAGCAAGGGTTGCGCCGCCGCTGGCTAACAGTAGGGAAATCCACAGTGCAAGGTTGCTTGTATTGCCAGTCAGCGGACTCTTATCTGATGTTCCCAGTTTAGTACTGGCAGGCTTTTTCTCAAGAACAGCAATCGCATCTTCGATAGCCTTTGCCATCTTGTCTACTTCGGATTGCTCTGTAATATTTTTACCACGGACAACAGCATTGACAGCAGCTTCCACACCGGAGAAATCCTTGTAATCATTCTTGTTCAAGGCATTTGCTTTAGCAATGGCTTCGTCAACCTTAGTGTAATCAGCATCCTTGTATTGCAGGGCAGTAATCGCATCTTCAATGACCTTAGCCATTGCATCAACTTCGGTCTGCTCCGTAATATTTTTACCACGGACAACAGCTTTGACAGCGGCTTCCACGCCGGTGAAGTCCTTGTAGTTATCCTTGTTCAGTGCATTTGCTTTGGCAATGGCTTCGTCGACCTTAGTGTAATCTGCATCCTTGTATTGCAGGGCAGCAATGGCATCTTCAATAACCTTAGCCATTGCATCAACCTCTGTTTGCTGGGCTTTGCTTTTTGCTCGGTCAACAGAGTTAATGGAATCTTTTACCGCAGAATAATTTGTATAAAGGCTGCTATCAAGAGCCGTTGCCCTTGCGATGGCTGCATCGACAGCTGTGTAATCAGCGGGGATGTTATTGTCATCCCACACAAAAGTTGGATGACCGATTCCGGCAACCCATTCAACGCCCGCACCGGCATTGGTTTGCAAGCCAGCAAGGACATCTGCGGAGGTGAAGTTGGAGACAGCAGTGCCGCACGATGACTGGTCAAAGGTCGGGTCGGCACTCGCAGTACCTGCATCCCAATCAACCACCAGCTTAGCAACGGCTAAGTAATTGCCTTTATTGTCAGGATATTTTTCTTCATCAAGCGTTACACCATCAGGAGGGGTATCCGGCCAAATGCAGTCGGTAACATGGGGCTTTACAACAGCTGTAATCCAAGTGATATTGCCAGGCTCAGCGCCAGTGATGTTTTTTGTTGCAACTATGCAATTTTTGATTATTACGCCAGGCTTGTTCCCAGAGAAGTTTTCAAAGTTTGCACCGAGAATACCACCTACAGCTGAGTATATATTATTGCAGAAAACAGAACCGCCAAACCAACAATCGGTAATCGACGAGCTGTCCGCAGAGTTTTCCCACTGACCAATCAGCCCGCCAACGGTATCAACATCATCTTCATTGGACTCTGTACTGATAACCGTGGCGTCTGAGCCACAGCCTTTTACCTGTGTACTCCAAGTGCATTGACCAATCAGCCCACCAACGAACTTGTTGCCAACATTGTTTTCTATTTTTCCGCTTGTGTAGCAGTTTTCAACGGTGCCGCCATTGACCCAATCCGCCAAAATGCCGGCAATTAATGAACCATCATTTGAGGCAATATCAGCGTCTATAACAAGTAAATTCTTTAATGTACCACCATCAGAAACAACTCCGAAAAGTCCATTTCGAATAAGTTCGTCCCCAGTAGAGTGATGGTACAGATTCATGATTTTATGATGTTGCCCATCAAAGGTACCAGCAAAATGTCTGACAAAGTTGTCACCATTTCCAATGGGAGTCCACTGGGAGCCGGATAAGTCGAGGTCATTATCTAAGTAAATCGTTTTCCCTTCAAATGATACAGATGCAGTTTTGTCATTGACTAACTGCGCTAAACCGGCCAACTGTTCGGCAGTGGTGAAATGGTATTCAGTATCCGTCTTATGGTCGATGTACCAGCTTGTATCTGCCGTACCGTCCCAATTATCTACTGAAGTTCCTTCAGCAAACGCTGTCATCGGAACAAGTGCCATCACAAGGCACAACGCAAGCAGAAGGCTTAGAAGTTTCTTCTTCATTTTCATTCCTCCAAAATAATTCTATCCGCTATTTACTTTCTCCGGCAGCGGACACGCCGAGAAAAGATGTGTTTACGGGTGGTGGTTAGGACTTCAATATCAAACCACCATCCTTCCGACAAACGCAAAAAGCCGAAGCCAAGGCATAATGCGCCCTGTCTCCGGCAACTGGTTCGTTATAAATTGTATGAAATAAGACTTGACACACTGAAAAAACGGCGCTATGCTCCTGCCCATCCGAGCCAAGCCGACAATGATTGTCGCATTTCCGTTTGCCATAGTCAAATCCTCCTTCCATAATTTCTAAGGAAAAAAGGATATAAATCCTCCACTATATAATTACGCAAAAATATTATAGCAGATTTTTCCCGAAATCTCAAGAGGTTTTCAGAATATTACACTTCTCTTTTTCTCAAATCATTGCCTTCTTCCATTACTCACGGAACTGTATGACTTCTTGAATACTTCCCGAAAAGGAAAAGCCGCCGTCTGTGACGGCGACTTTTCTATTTAGCGGGTAAACCGTCCGAGAAAACATTGTTTCCGCCTGCTTGTTAAGGTCTGTATGGTAATCGCTCAGCTTGTTGGTAGTCAGTAGCTCGGCATACAAGGGACCTTGTGATTGCTAATATACCACAGGTGTCGCTGTCCCCAACTCTATCTTGTATGTGAAAAAATCATAAGACAAATTTTTAATCCGTAATTTCTATTGAAAAAGAACCATTGCTATTAAGCACCAACTTAAGATTGTTCATTGTAGTGTTGTAAAGGTGGTCTCTCGCCGTAGGCGATAATGAGGCACCAGTTTGCGTAAGTGCTTCTCTAAAGATTTGCTCCGCATTTGGCAAAACAAATGAGCTTGCAATTACTTTTTCAAGTTCTTTCTTGAACACTGTATCAAAGAATTTGTCCTTTTCAGGTGTCATAAACTTATCAAGATAGCAATAGAAAATATTGTTATTCCAAAGAAGTGATTTGAAGTCAGAACCACATTTTGTCTTTTCAAGAAGAACAAGATAATTTGCATCAGCATCCTCGATAACAGACCAAAAGTCAGAATCACTTGAAGCAAGAATTATAGAATCCACATCATCCTTATATACTGCTTTTGAAACACCGGCAAGAGCTTGTAATCTACAAGTGACTTGTCCTCTTTAATACGCTCAACAGCAATGGGGTCGACTTCCACATTATATGTAAAGAATTTCAGTTGCAGCCAAGCCTTTGATGAGTTAAGTTCATCATAATAAACTACTACTTTATCAATCTTCTGTATTTCATAACCATTAAGGCTATCAAACATAGCAGCTAAGCGATAAGGATCGCAATTTTCACCATCGACAAAAATTCGGAAGGTTTGATTTCTCGAACCCTTTTAAACACTTAAAACCTAAATGTTTTACTCTCCCCTGCTTTAAATTCAACTGTTTGAGATTTACCGCCGGTTTTAATATTAAGCTTTTGGTCAATATCCGAAGTAACGGTTGCGCTTATTGTTTTACCGCCGTCTGCCCATTTTAATTCAGTTACGGTAGCACGGTTACGGGTTTTAATCCCTTTAAGCGTTCCGTTTTCAAAACCCGAATTCGGGAGGGCCGGAAGAAACTCAATATCATTATTATGTGAATAAACAAGAGCTTCATTTATAATACCAAGATAGCCTATCGCAAAATCAGTACAATAGCAACTGCCTTGGTCATAATCGTGGTTAGTCATTAGTGAATCGTACCTGATTTTATGGTTCATAAGTTTAACGAGGGCATCTGTTAAAGAATCTGAATCCTTTAACCTTGAAGCAATAAGACTGCGGTGAACAAGTGCGTGTGACGCTTCATTTTCACTCTGTCTGTTTGCAATTGCCTGCTCGCAGGCTTTTGACAGTTCATCATTTCCCTGCGTTTCAAAAAGCGGCCATACACCGTAAAGATGACTTAAATGACGATGTTTATTATTTTCATCAAATGAAGTTGTTGCCCATTCTTTAAGAGCGCCTGTTTCATCATAAAGATACGGCGGAAGATTTTTTTCAAGTTCCTGCCATTTAGAAGTATCAGCACTTTTATCAATGTCGCCCATAACTTTAATAAGCATATTAAGATTATCACGGCAGGCAGCAATATCAATAGCACAGTTAGCATCCGATGGGCTGTTATAATTTGACGGATTATTTTCAGGCGAATAGCTTGGCAAAATGCAATATGTTTCACCGTCATTTAATGATGTTTTGCCCTCTTCATAATGAATAGAACCGTCTTTTGCGGTATAATATTCAGGGCTCATCAGCTGACTCCAATAATTTGCACTTTTCACCAAAAGCGGATACAAAATATCTTCTTCAAGCCTTAAATATCCACGCTTTTTAATTTCTTCAATTTGACTTTCTGTTAAGTCTTTTTCGGTAACGGAGAGAACCGATTTAAGATTTTCAAGGTCAAATTCATCACTTAAAGGAATATTGATATTACCATATGAAAGAAGAGTTTCATAAAGCGGGTTAATCATCCAAGATGTTCCGGCATTCCAATATCTGAAAGGATAAGGATAGCAGGTTTCGGTGATTACTGCTTTATCACCATCGGTATTGACCGGAGCCTGAATAGCGTCTTTAAACCCATGTGTTGCATATGCATTTTCTTCCCAATCAGGGAGTTGTCGCAAAATGAAATATGCATAGCCGATAGGGCTGCGTGACATATTGCTCGTATTCATTGAAGAAGTTTGCAAATTAACATTTGCGTCCATTGTATATTTACTGCCCCAGCCGGTGTTAAATTCACCTGTCCACATACCGTAAAGTCGGCTTGTGGAATAACCCGAACAGCAAAGATACGCATATCTGCCGGCATAATATGTACGCTGGGCAAGAGCAGAATTTATTTTCTTTTTACCCTTTTGCATTTTTAAAAGTGTTTCATTTGACTCAAAATTATCATCACCCAACGAAAGTGTAACGCTGTCGAATTGCGGCTGATAAATTTCTAAGTGATTATTTAACGCTTTATCATAATCAAAATCATTATTACCTGCATATTTTGCAGCTACACATTCAAGCTTTGCTATACAATCTTCGACAAGTTTGAAACCATTTTGCTTTTCAAAATCATCAATTTTTCCCATATCGTAAGTTCTGTCACTTACGGTAAGAAGATAAACACTGTCGGCGTCGGTTATTTTAATGCCTGTATTTTCACCCAAAAACTGTGTTTCGTCTGTTTTCTTATCTATCAACACTTTTTCTTTGTTTCCGCCTGAAGTAATTACATAAGTTACTGTTGCATAACCGCCGTTTTTAAGTTCGCTTTTTTCATAATCAGGATAGTGTGAAACAAGCGCAAGGTAGTTTGCATTATCATCAGTTAATTTTTTATACTTCATATTAGCTTCGTCACTGTCGCCGAAATTTGCAAGAGTTGAAAGGTCATCAAATGATAAAGTTAAATTAAGCTTACTGCCGGAAGATGATTTATTAAGCTTGGTAATCACAACATCATCTGCCATTGAAGTGAATGATGTACGCTTCCAAGTGCCGTTTTTATCCGTAAAATCAACACCGACCTGCGATGTTTCATAATCTGTATAGCGAATATATTTTTTAGTGCTTTTCTTATCAAAATCAAGCCGTAATTGGCCGCCCGGGTGATAACGGTATACGTCATCATAGTTTGCATTATCCGTAATATCTTTACATTTAATAATACTTTGCTTTACTGTTTCAAGTTCATCATAAGTTTGAGGACAAGTACGCTGATTTTCATTAGGCATTATAAAATGCATATTTTGAAAAATAAATGTGTCGCTGTACGGACTGCCGCTTGTAATAAACCCTTGAAGTCCGTTTCCGGATACCATCCCCTGCCTCCAAGATTTAGTTTTATTTTTTCTCGAATCTTTAAGCTCGGTATAATCATATGAAAATGAAATTTTAGAAGTATCTTTAAAGAGAGATTTAATATCACCTTCGCTGACTTTGCCCCCTGAACAAGATGCCAACGAAAAAGCAAAAGATACAGTTAATAACACACAAAGTGCTTTTTTTACATATCTGTTCATAAACTCACCTCGTAAAAATTATAACATACAGGCATAAATAAATATTTTAGACACGCAAATACACACTCATTTCCGTTTCTCCCCTATTTCCCCACGAATTATAAGGGATTAATGTAATCTTACATTTTTTTAAAGGAACCGGCTTATATTCGTCGTACAAGCTTTCATCCGGTTGTTCAACAAAACCGTCTGCAATTATTGTGCCGTTTTCATTAAACACAAAATCACCATTCGGATTAATTTTTAAAAGCTGCAAGTTTTCACAGTTATCAATACTTTCTGCACAATATACAACAGGACCTCTTGCAACAGCAACCTTACCTATATTAGCTCTGACAAGATTTGAGCATCTAATTAATTTAACTTTTAAATCAAAAGATATTTCAACATTAGTGTTTTTATTAATGCTCAAAACTGCGTAGCCGTTTATCATTTCGTAATTACAATTTATTGTGAAGTTATCACACCAAGCAGGAATTCTCAGTGCCAATTTAAACGGTTTATTAGGCTTAACATATAAAATCACATTACCGCTTGACAAATAATTTGACTGAACATCAATACAGCCGTTTGTAAATTGAGCATTTGCTCCAATATAAAGATTCACAAACAAGGTGCTGCTATTTTCACTAAAGCAATACTCTCCTATTGATGATAAAAAGCGTGCTAAATTAGGAGGACAACAAGCACAACCAAACCATTTTTGCCGCCTTGTTTTAACGTGATTTTTTCTTTCATCCTTTTTTGAAGCAACAGGCAAGACTTCAAGAGGGTTAACATAGAAAAAAGATTTTCCGTCACTGCCCATAGAAGCAAGAACCGTATTGTAAAGAGCTTGTTCAAACACATCAAAATATGAAGAAATGGGATTAATTTCAAACATACGGCGTGAAAACATTGCAAGACCGATTGAAGCACATGTTTCACAATAAGCCAAATCATTCGGCAAATCATAATCAAATGAAAATGCCTCTCCGACTGCAGTGGAACCTATACCGCCTGTTATGTATAATTTTTTATTTACAATATTATTCCAAATATTTTTACAGGCGTTAAATACACAATCATCTTTTTTAACTTTTGCAATTTCAGCCATACCACGATATAAATAAACACCTCTGACAGCATGACCTACAGCTTCATTCTGCTTAACAGCAGGCATATGTGCCTGATTATATTCATAATCAATACTGTTATCTGTACGATTATAACAGCGCTCAATATCAAAATAATATGGCTTTGTGCCTCTTCTTTTTATAAATAATTCTGCCTGATTTATGTATTTTTCATTTCTTGTTATATAGTATAATTTCACCAAGGCAGACTCGGCTATTTCATGACCCGGATAGCCCTGATTTTTATTATCTCCAAAATAATCACAAATTAAATCAGCAAAGCGAATGGCGGCATTTAATAATTTATTATTGCTGGTGGAATTGTAATATGCCACAGCAGCCTCTGTTAAATGTCCAAAACAATAAAGCTCATGACGGTCTTTTAAATTAGAAAATATTTTACTTCTGTCATTAATTATATAGAGAGTATCAAGATAACCGTTTTCAAGCTGTGCGCTGCAAATTAAATCTACCAAATCATCAACTTGCTTTTTTAAAGCATCATTTTTTTCGTTTACTAAAACATACGAAGCGGCTTCTATCCACTTATATGCATCTGTATCCTGAAAGCACCAACCTAAAAAAGAATTGGAACTGCATTCTGTTTCTTTATATTCCCATTTATCAACCGGAAAAACAGGAACGGGAATACCGGCTTTAAGTGATGAACATACAGAAGATGCCTTTATAAAATTTGAAATACAATAACTTTTAGGCGCACCCGGAATCAAATCGTTTAAAGCATTATACTGATATGGAATAATAACTGTTTTAATTAAATTCAAATATTCATTAAAATAATTGTCATTCACTTTAACGTTATTTAAATGCAAAGGATTTGAAAAATTGTTTATATTCATATTTACCCCTTAAACAGACAATTCACTAACTATACTTTATCATAAAAACAGCGTATTCTCAACAACAATCAACAGATATGTTGCAATTCAATCAAAGTAGATTTGATTTGAGCGATGTCTCTCAAAAGTCTCAGTCATAAATGCCCTAAATCGCACTAAAATGACTTTGGAATTTTGAAATCTGCTGTCTCTTAGGATCTCTCAAAAGCTCTCACGATATTTTGAAGCAAAGAAAAAATGCCCGAATACTGCCGTAAAAAGCGGTATTCGGCCATAAAAAAGCCTCGGAACAAATTGTTCCGAGGTATTAGAATTCGAACCCCAACAAACAGAGTCAGAGGCTCGCAATCTTTTTTCAAAACCGCCTATCTAAGCCATTTTTCAGACTTTGCGTATACTCCGTATTTCAGCACTTTATTCACCTGCAATTGAGATAATTTTCGTTCGGTTACAGTATGTATTCCGTCATTCTTGTCAGTAAATTTAAAAGTTAATACCTGAATATACTCCGTAGTGGTCGGACACATACCCGTTGTTCAGGTCGTTCAGCACGGTATAATCTACTGCTTTTCCGTCGGTAAATATAAAATCGATAGGCTCATTACCGGTAGAGCGATAGCCCCACTCTTGATATGTGGCTGTCTTTTTTGCTCGGTTCGTACAGTCGTTCAGCTTGGACGCAACGAGCTTATAAGCCGTTCCGTCTTGGGTTTCGTTGAAATCACCGGTCAAAACGGTGCAGTCGGTATTGTTGTATTTTTCTTTTAGCTCATTGAGTTTGTTCATAACTACATTTGCACCGAAATCAGCTGCCTGCTCCGATGCGTTATCCAGATGAGTGTTCATAAAAATGATGTTTTTGCCGTTCTGCTTATTCAGCAGAACAACATAGCTGCAAATTCTGTAGCATCCGGCTTCACAGTGATTACCGTCTTTGTCGGTGTAGGTGTATTTGCTTTCCTTTTCGGGAGTTTCGCTGAGCCAGATTGTGTTCTTTTCCACAGCGGAAAACTTGGTTTTGTTCCAAAATACAGCATTCATTTCGCTGTTCTTTTCTTCGCTGTCGCCGCCTCGCTTTACTCCGTAGTTTTCATAATCCGGCATAGTAGATTTGAGCTTTTCCAGCCAAATAGAATTCATTTCCTGCGTGCCGATTATGTCCGGTTTTATACTGTTCATATAGCTTGCAAATCGGTCGCAGCGTTCTGCACTTGAAGTGCCGTCTAATTTTTCACCAAAAGCGGCAGCAACATTGAATGTTACTGCGCTTATGTCGCAGTCAGCGTTTTTCGGAGGTGTATATGTCACTTTAGGTGAGCGATAAACGAAGCAAGAAGAAGCGATAACAGCACCGACGATTATCAGAGCCGCTACGGTATTGTAGGAATTGACTCCCTTTTTGTGAACTGCGTTCTGCAAAATGAATCTAACGAAATATATCAAAAGAGTCAAAATCAATCCTGCCTTTGCCCTTGCGCCAAAGCCGACAGAGCAAAATGACATCAGTACCGTCACACCGAAATTTACGCTGAATGCAATAATATCACGCTTGTATCCGCTTTTGGCAGAAGTGAAGAAGGAGCAAATTATTTCTGCAATACCAAAAATCACAACACAGAGTATTGCCGACACAGCAAACAGATATGCCCTGTCGCTCAATATGGCGGTTAGGTCTATTCCGTGGTTGTGTATGCTTGCCGCAAAAGTGATCAGCGAAACATTTTTGTGACCTGCATAAAACATCGGCAGGCACAACACAGCAAGGGATGCTAAAAAAGAGAGCAGCCACATTATGTGCCACGGGGTTTTAGCCTCAGAAGCTTTTAATATGCTTCCGAATTTTTTGTTTGTTTTTGAATGATTATCCATTTTTATTCTCCAAAATAAACAGTAGCGTTTCTGTCGCTGTCCGCACCTCTGTTTACCAGCGGCAAAACAGCCTCACTAATACTCGATAGGCCGATTGAATTGAGCTTTTTACCGAATGGTTTTGCAAGACGGTCGGCTTTCTTCAACACTGAACATGTCATTTTGTATTCTGCGGAGGAAGTAGGTATGTTTCCGTCGCCTCTGTAAAGATTTGCCGCAATGTTGATAACAAAGGGGACTACTTTTTTTGAGCTGATTTTGCTTATTTCGCTCTTGCTTACACCACTCGAAAAACGAACGAAGTGCCATACCTTTCCGAATGTAAGATGATTTAGAAATTTAGCAAAACGGTGAATAATGGGCTTGTATTTTTTACTCGTTTCCTTAGAGATACTCATGCCTACGGCAAAGTCGGCAAAATTGTCGTAGTCATATTCGGCATCGTACAGTGCTTTTGATACAACGCCCAAAAACAAGTCTTTTGTGTACTCCTCGAGGGCAAGCCCGTTTGTATCGATGCTGTCTGCGCAGTCTGCACAAATGGTTTTTATTTCTGCTTTTTTCTGTTCTTTGTTCAGCACTATTTGGCGATAATACGGCGGAAATCCCGTTAATGCCGCTGTAGAAATGTCATAAAACTTTTTGTTTCCTATTTTGCAATAAGAAATGTTGTGCATATGCGTGTGGCCGGTAAGAACAAAATCAAAGCCTAAGTCGGAAAGCTGCTTCCTGCGCAGCTCATAGTCATTCAGCATATCACCCTTTGCAACAGCCGCATATATAGGCGACGGCGGCACAAGAGGGTGATGTGTCATTGCTATAATGTATTGACCGTCTCTTTTTGCATTGTTCGCTTCTGTTTTTACCCAGTTCATCAGTTCGTCGCTGAATCCGCAATCGGGATCACCGTAGTCATCGTTGAGAGCAAACAGGCGGTATCCGTCTGCAAGCTGTGCCACATACGACATTGTGCTTTTGTGCTTTGCGATGGCGTTGTTATAGCCAAAATCGCCGTAGTATTTCAAAAGTTGTGTTCGTTTTACTGACTCAACCTCTATATACTTGTCGTTTTTGTCTATGCCGTATGTGGGCATACGAGGAGTGGTATAGTCGTGGGTTGCGGTTATGACATACACTCTCTTGCCCTTTTGCTGCAGCTTTTTCAGAGCGGCTTTCATCTCGTCGTGAGAGGTCATTTCGCCGTTATATGTAAGATCACCGCTTATGAGAACAATGTCCGGCGTATCATTTTTGCACAAGCAGTCAAAGGTGTGCTCAACGATTTCTTCGCTCCTGCTGAAAAAGAGCTGGCCCGGCTTTGGCTTTTTGTTTTTGTCAAAGCCGTCCACAAAATTCTTTTTTGAATAGTAATGGGTGTCGCTGATAACCGTGAATTTCAGTTCATCATTCATTCTTCTTTACCTCTGTTATTGGCTTTTATGAACTCGTCTTTGTCGTTTAGATTCCATACACATTTACCTAAGATGTATTCAGCCTTTTCTTTCTTGCTCATTTTGAATGTAAAAGGTCTGTTGTTTTGGATTTCGTCATAGACAGGAGCGGCGAGAGTTGCTTTTCCGTCGTGCAGTGAGCAAGCCGCCAAAATTACAATGTCGCTGTCATTAGGCAAAATGACGGTGCTGTTTTTAGGCGCATCAAATTCGACAATGTAAAAGTACATACTTTTTGCAATTTCATCCTTGCCGTTTTTATGACAATGGGTTGCTTCATATGCGATTTTGCCTTTTTTGATATATGCGGTTTCACCGAAGTCGTACAAATCCCATCTTGCAAAACGCTCAAAGCAGGAATTTACCTTTGCCTTTACTTCTCTGCCGTTTATGACAAATTCGGCGTCTTTATCCCCGACCAATGAGGCACAAAGGAGTGCAATTTTGCTGTCTTTACTGCCCGTATTTATCTTTTGTGCAGAGGCAGTAAGAGCGTTGTTTCCATTCTTGTTAATGATGAATTTGTATCCGTTTGAATTGATTTCATCAGGCACAATTTCAAACGGAACAGTATAGTCATAGTCGCCGCATTTGCCTTGCTTTGTGATAATATTTTTGTCGAGAGGCAGTTCAATCGGCACAGCCTTTTCCGCTTTTACCTTTTCACCGCTCTTTAGCTTGAGTGCAAAACTTTTGATTTCGTATGGTTTAAAGCTTGTAATAAGTTTTCCGTCCTTTATTTCAGCCTTGCCCTTGTATTCTTCACTTGCAAAAACTTCTTTTGCATCCTCTATGCCGTTTCCGAGTGTGAGCGAAAATTTGTTTATGGTTTTGTTTGCGCCCTCATTGAGCCTTATGATAATTTCATCGCTGTTTTCGGCTTTTTTGATAGCACGAACAATGACATCATTGGAAGAAACACTGCCGAAAGAATAATTTGTACCCAAAGCTCCGTTGTGCTTTTTGCAAATATATGCAGTCATAGGAGTAATGAATTTTCGTGCCTCAAGCTGTGTGTCTGTGCCGACATCTCCCTTGTGGCTGAAAATTGCGAATGAATATCTGTTGAGCCCCAAGTCCATCATTGACTGCATAGAGTCGATTCGATAGTTGTGCTTAGGCGTGTGCAGAACGGTAAATCTCAGCGTGCTGTCGTTGAATTTGTCCCAGCCGTATTTACATTCGCTGATTACGGATACACCGCTTTTTCCGTTTTTGTCTGTAATGTCTGCCCAATTTTGAGCAGGTACCTCATAGAGTTTGTCGCACATATTCTGCCTTTTTATTGCACCGAGTCCCAGGTCAAATGTGGCTGTGCCGTTGCTTACATTAAAGCTGAATTGCTCTTTTGCCAATGTGCGCAGAGACTGCCATTCTATTTCGGAATATACCTCTACACATTTTCCGCCGTCCGAAAGTGCAATAATGTTTGTAAAGGTACTCTTTTTGTCACGCTGTGTAACCTTGAATGCGACACGGCATGGGCCGTTTTCGATTATTTGCATTTTAGATTTAACGGGGATTCTGTCTGCCGCATTTTTGTTTTCGTTATAATCCATTTCCCACGCAGGCCAAACGCGTGAGCCGTTGTACTTGAGCAGCCCGAGAGAAACAGGCTCTTTCAGAATTTGGAAATTGTTTTGTTCCTTGTCAATAATTGACTCAATATCGCCGTTTGGATTTAGGGTGACGATATACTTTTGATTTTCCATTCTGTTCTTTGAGATGGAAACAGCACTTTCTGCGTCGCACGGTATATCGCTTACTCTCGCATCATAAATTCTTGTACCGAGACTCTTTACATCTGCAATGAACAGAATTTCGGTATAAGTGTTGGTTCGGTTTATAACTTGACTCTTAATCTCGTTTCCGTCATCATCGAACACTCTCACATTTTTATTGCCTATACCGCTCAGTCGGGCAGTTACAGTCTGCTGCCTTTGGGACTCAATCGGGTTGTATACCATAATAGGTGTACCCTTGCAAAAATCTGTTTTCATATTCAGCGCCAGTGCCGATGCAGAAGCTTCCAGCTCGTTCGCAAATTGATTCATTGACACGGCATAGTCGTTCCATGAACGCTTGTAAACTCTTTGGCAGCTTGTACCCGGAATATCATCGTGGAATTGGTGAGCAATGAATCTTTTCCAGGCTATGTCGATAGCACTCTTGTTATATTCTTTGATGCCGAGATAAGATGCTGTTACACTTGCTCTTTCTGCAATGTCAGCCAGTTCCTGACATCTTCTGTTCCAGCGTTTTCCCACCGCTCTGGAAGTGTAACCGCCTACTGCGTGGTCTTTCATGACCAGCTCATTGTTCCAGACAGGGAGCTTCGCCTTTTGCTCCGGTGTGAAATTTTCGTCAATATCGTGATAAATTCGGTCGGCTGAAGATGCCAAAACCTCAATATCACTGCTGTTGTTTTTGCTTATTTCTTTTTCAACAAATTTTACGCTTTCTTCCTTGGGTGCGCCGCCACGGTCACCGATTCCGTGGAAAATATAAGTCATATCGAGATCGTATTTTTCATTCTCTTTCAGTTTGTTTTGAACAAAATCCCAGTCACGCAATTTTTTGAGCGTAAAGTAGTAGTCGTGAGGATTTACACTCGCATATATCTCGTTGCCGTCTACGCCTCTCCATCGACCTATGTCAAACGGCACTCCGTAGGCACTGCCCCAAGCGAGCTTTTGGGTGGTGAATCCCATCAGATTGGCGTGACTTGCGATGCTCGGCAATGCCCAGCCGAAGCCAAAGCAGTCCGGCAAATATATATCAACGCTTCTTTTTCCGAATTTTTTGTCAAAATATGAGTTACCGAAAAGAATGTTTCTAAACAAAGCCTCAGGTGACGGAATGTTTACGTCTCCGTTTTCAAATGATGAACCGCAAACATTCCATCTTCCTTGTTTTATATATTCTTTCATTTTGTCAAAAAGTTCCGGATAATACTCCTCCATCAGCTCGTATCTGTATGAGCCTTCAAATGAAAAAGTGTATGTAGGATATTTTTTGAACAACTTGAAGTTGTCAACAAGTGTGTTGTAGATATATTTGCTTACAGTAGTTTCAAAGTCCCAGCTCCAAACGGTGTCGAGATGTGCGGTTGCGACTGTATAGATTTTCTTTTTATTGCTCATTGTTTTTATTTTCCTCGATACTTTTTTTATACTTTTTGTGTAGGTACATGGTGAGTATTTGGAGCAGAATTACTGCTGCCGCCCCTGCAAAAATGCTTGCCCCGTTTATAACAGCGGCTGTGCTTAAAGCTATAAATGTGCAGATTTGTATGCCCGACAAAATTATATTTCGCTTATATCCGTTTTTTGTATAAGAAAACAGGGATATAACCGCACAAACCAGCGAAGTCAAAATAACTGCCGCAAATGATATAAAGCAAAGCAGCATCGCTTTGTTTTGGAACACCGATGCGGAATCCGAAATGATACTTTTAATTATTGATATAAGATTTACACCTGCACCGTTCACTTTATATACAGGTATCAGCAGTGCGACTATCGGCAGAAAAAACGATATGAGTCTGACGATTGCTATGGGCGAGCCGATGGAGGACTTCTTGAGTCCGTTCAAAAAATTATCGAATCGTTCCCATTCTTTTTCTGCCCTTATTTTGTCGCTTTCGAGCCTTTCGTCAAAGCCGTATTGCACGATATTCACGCCGCAGCTCGGACAGTTTGGCTTGAGATAAAACGGGCTTAACTTGGCACCGCATTTAGGACATTTGTTACTCATTTTCGTTGCCTCCCATCGCCTGAACTTTTGCTTTTTCTTCTCGTCTGTTTTTTAAGTCTTCACGAATTTGCTCTAGCTTTTCGCCATTCAGATTGTAGAATGCGTACGGAATAAGAGTAATGAGACCTAACAGTTTAGGTATCAGAATAAACAGCGCCCATATCCACAAGTCAGTGTGTTCTCCTTTGACGGCTACCGAATTACCGACTGTGTCTTTAGTGAAAGTTAAACCTATCAGAGGCAGCAGTGCAGTACCGATAGAGGTGGACAGAGACCCGGTCAGCTTGCCTACAAAGGTGAGTACGGAAAAGCTGACTCCCTCATTTCTTTTTCCCGTTTTCCATTCCATATAGTCTACCGTGTCGCCTATCATCTCAGTAGGAATGACATTGTTGACAGTTTGGAAAAAGGCAAAGAAAAAGTTTTGGAGCATAAGCAGAACAGAGATGGCAACAACATTTGTTTTATAAAATCCGAGGCCGCAGAAGAATACTGCCGTGCCCAAAACAGCGTTGAAAATAATATTCATCATAACTATATGCTTGTTGTCCATTTTTTCTTTCAGCTTTGGTATCAGCAAATATGATATAAAGCCAAGCAGAGTACCCGGCAGTGTTATCCACAAAACAGCAGAGTTCAGGTCGAGTACCTCCGAATAGTAGTAGGTCTGAAAAACATTTGATATACCGCCGAGACTTCCGAGCACATTCGCAACAATAATTAGGAGCAGCGGCTTGTTTTTAACGAGAACTTTGAAGTTATCAAGCAGTGACGGCTCCTTTACGCTTTGACTTACTCTTTCTCTTATTTTCAGTCCTGCAAGAGAGAACAGCCCCATACCGAACACACCTGCTATACAAGCGAGAATCAAAAAGTCCTGTGCAAGTGTGATTTTCCAAACACCTTTGTTACTGAAATCCATCATAACCACAAGCATTGTTGTCGAAAGGCCGCCGATAAGGCCTGACAAAAATCTTGCAGTTGAAATAACCCTTGTTCTGTCACTCGTCGACGGGGAAATAGCCGCACTCATACTCCAAAACGGAACATCACCGAGAGTATAAAACAGTTCCCATATAAAATAGGAAACATACATATAAATGATTTTTACGGTCGTCGATTTTGCATCTGCCAATATTTCGGGACCGGCAAACAACATAATCGTAGTTATTGCAAGAGGCAGCGGCACAAACAAAAGATAAGGCCTCAGTTTGCCGTATCTCGTTCTCGTTTTGTCAATTATTCCGCCCATAAGCGGATCGTTTACTGTGTCCCAAATGCCAAGAAATAAAATCATTGTTGACACTGCAGCAGGAGGAATTTCAAAAACCTTTGTAAAAAACAGCGAAAGGTATCCGCCGGCTATCAGATTGTATCCGAACACCTGACCTGCATTTGCAAGACCGTATGACAGCGTTTCTTTTACGCCTACATACCTTGTTTCTTTATCCATAAAAATTGCTCCATTCAATAATTTTTATCCGGTTTTTTATTTCCATCCGCCGCAATAGTTTTTATTGTGCTCTATAAATTCATCTACAAGTTTTACCGCTATCGAGTAGCTGTTTACGAGAGGGTGGAGTGTAAGCGCCTGAATTGCGGCAGAGCGGCTCCGCTCCCTTATTGCTTTGGAGGAGAGTCTTTCATAGTTTTTGACTCTGCGTATCAGCTCAAGATTTTGCTCGTCTACCTTGCCGATACGGTGCGGTGTACAACCGTTTTTATCGACATCACAGGTGATTTCGACCACATCGTCGTTCCTTAAACCGTCAATAGAGCCGTCGTTTGGAATACACATAATCATAGTACCATTTGTTCCGCTTTGAGCAGTTTCGATAAACTTGAGTGCAACGCCGGCATATCCGCCGTCATCTTCTTCGTAAATGTCAAAGTGCCATGGCTGAGTACGCTTTTCACCTGTTTCACTTGCCATATAACTGCCCTCACGCATACCGTACCATTTGCTGAAAATCTTTAAGCAGTTTTCAAAATCGTTTTCTATATCCATTTGCGAAAGTTCCGTCGTCATGGATTTATTTATATCTCGTATTTGTTCGCCACGCGTTTGGTCGGCTTTGAGTATGTTTTCAACAGCTTTTTCACGATAGTAAAAATAATAGAGATATTCGTTCAAAACACAGCCTCTGTCTCTTAGAAGCTCCTTTTCGAAATAACGCATATCACTCTTTTTGTATGCCTCGTCATTTTCGATCAGTTCCGGCATTATTTCTCTGCCCTTTAGCTTTATACTCTTGAAATATGACAGGTGATTAAGGCCGTAACATTCACCCGTTATGTCATTGGGACTTTCGCCGTACATGAGTGCAAAGGTGCGAAGCATTCCCGATGGAGCGTCGCATATTCCGTATGTAAAATCATATCCCATATCACGCAGGGTTTGGCTCACTACACCGGCAGGATTTGTAAAATTAAAAACTTTTACATTGGGTTTTGAAAATTTTTTGATAAGCTCGCAATATTCGGCAAGAGCCGGTACGCTCCTCATTGCAAAAGAAAGTCCGCTCGCTCCCGTTGTTTCTTGACCGAGGACACCGTGATTGAGTGCGATTCTTTCGTCCTTTGCTCTCATTTCATCTTCGCCTACACGGATTGTGGTTATAACATAGTCGGCATCCTTTACTGCCTCAATGCTGTCCGTCGTCAGCATAAATTTCATTTTAGGACAAAGGAGATTTGCAACATGACTCGCCATACCGCCGTAAATTCTTAATTTTTCTTTGTTGTTATCCATAAAGCAAAGCTCGTCTATCCGCAGCTTTTCTGCTTTTTGTGCTATGCTTTTTGCGAGGAACATTGAGCGGACTCCGCCCCCTCCGATGACTGTTATTTTCATATACATATACCTCCGGCTGCTGTTCTATATACATAATTATAGTATTGTTGTGCCGCCAATAAAAGAATATAATACGACAACAAATTAAATATTGTGTCGTATTATATAAAGTTTTTATTGAAATAAATTTCGATTTGTATTATATTGTTTGTATAGACAGAGAGGACTTTAATATGATTTTATCATTTAATTATAACGGCTGCCGAATTCAGCTTTTCAAAATATTTTCAGATACGCTCGATTCCGTGGTTCAGATGCATTCTCACGCAAAAAACGGGTACGAGATTCATTATATTGCCAGAGGCAAAGGTGTACTCGAAACAGAAAAAAACCGGTATGACATAAAGAAAGATTCTCTCTATGTTACCGGTTCCAATGTGCTCCACAAACAACTTTCCAGCAAGGATGCCCCGGTGTTTGAAATCAGCGTTTATCTGAAAATTCTCGGCAATACCGATGATGCGGCAATACGATTTTTTGCCTCCAAGTTTTTTTGGATAGGAAAATGCAGTCCTCAGCTGCGTAGGATATTTAATCAGCTCGTCTCCGAAAATTCAAAAACAGGTCTGTGGAGAGAAAGCATTCTGTCCGCCCTTACCCTACAGATGATTACGGAGATGACACGCCTCTACTATCCCGACAATGCCAGCTCTCTGCTCCCTCCTGAAGATTGCGACCTGAATGAAAATCGCTCATGGATACTCGATACTCTTTTGCTGGAGGATTGCAGTGATGTAACCCTTAATGACTTTGCCAGAGGTATGGGTGTGTCACCCCGTCAGGCAGAAAGAATTATCAAAGATTATTACGGTTCATCTTTCAGAAAGCTGCGCTATGAATCAAAGATGGCTATGGCAGCATCGCTCCTTGAGAGCGAAAACATTACTATAAATGAATGTGCCGCAAAATGCGGCTATACGAGCCTAAGTTCCTTTGCCGCTGCGTTTAGACGAAAATTCAATATCAGCCCAAACGAGTATAAAAAATCTATAATTGCCAAACGAGACAGTTCAAAATTATAGCTCTCCGCCGATTTTTCTTCTTATTCCCGGCTTGTCAGCAATGAGCATCAAATTGTTCACGTCTCTCTAGACGAGCCTGCCGTTTTTGTTCGGAGGCAGATTTATTGCCATAAGATTATTTGTCTTTTCGAGAATACGGTAGTTGTTGGCTATTTCGTCTGCGTCCTACAAAGTTTTGCTGTCGTATTCGTCCGAATAGAACCAAACTCCATCCTTGCGTGAACATATTGTTTGTTCAAACGGCATGATTGTTTTGAGACTAATTAACTGTAATTTGATAGGAAAAACTAAAACATATATATTAGTTGACCTAATATGAATTGCAGGTAAAAAGCGGTCTGTAACAAACAGATCGCTTTAGTTTTTTGATGGCTACCTTTGCATTTTTGATGGATAAACAATATAAAAGGGCAAACTTAAAGTGAGGGTTTAAAGTTTTATTTCTTTAAGCCCTCATCATTTTTTGAAGTGTCTCTCAAATCTTTTGCTCATTTCAATTCGTGTTACGATTTTGATTTGAGCGATGTCTCTCAAAAGTCTCGGTCATAAATGCCCTAAATCGCACCAAAACGGATTTGGAATTTTGAAATTAGCCGGCTCTTAAAATCTCTCAAAGACTCTCACGATATTTTAAGGCAAAGAAAAATGCCCGAATGCTGCTGTAAAAAGCGGTATTCGGGCATAAAAAAGCCTCGGAACAAATTGTTCCGAGGTATTGGCTGGGGAATAGGGATTCGAACCCCAACAAACAGAGTCAGAGTCTGTCGTGCTACCGTTACACAATTCCCCAATAGCGACAACTTCTTTTTCGTTGCGAATGATATTATACTATGAGGCACAGACAAAGTCAACATTTTTTTACGGTAATTTTAAAAAATCCAAATTGTCTAAATTGCAAGATTAAATAGGACACATCGGAAAATATAAACAGAGGGCGGCAGCCGTGAAACCCAAGAGGAAAACGAAAGACTTAATCAATCTTGGTACTGCTGTGCCGCGCCGAAACAATAATAAGTACAGACAACCGCCGCATCATAAAATACCGTTAATCGCACTTTATGTTGGGATGATAAAGCTTAGCCATACCGCCGGTGCTTGTTTCGCGGTACTTAGCGGAGAGGTCTCTGCCTGTTTCATACATTGTTTCTATTATGAGGTCAAGCGAGATCTTTCGCGTTGCGGTAAGGAAATTGGCAAGGTTAATGGCATTTATGGAGCGCATTGCGGCTACGGCATTACGCTCTATACACGGAATTTGCACGAGGCCGTATATCGGGTCGCACGTAAGTCCCAAATGATGCTCTATGGCATTTTCGGCGGCATACTCTATCTGCTCAAGGCTCATTCCGAAAAGCTCGCCGAGAGCCGCTGCGGTCATGGCACACGCCGTTCCGATTTCTGCCTGACAGCCGCACTCTGCACCGCTTATCGATGCATTTGTTTTTACCAAAAGCCCGATAATCGCCGCCGTAGCGAGTGCTTGTTCTATTTCTCTGTCGCTGTATCCCCTCTTTTTTTGGAAATACAGCATTACGGCAGGCAAGACTCCGCTTGCACCGCACGTGGGCGCGGTAACTATGCGGCCGCCCGCGGCATTTTGTTCACCCACAGCGTAAGCATACGCGCAAACAATGCGGTTTTCACGAGTTTCGGGAGATTCGTCAATATGGTTCTGCCTGAATAAAAATCCCGCTTTTCTCGACACGCCGAGTCCTCCCGGCAAAATTCCCTCAGTACTCAGTCCATCTTTTATGCAATCACGCATACAATCCCAGACTTCGCCGAGAAAATCCCATATATCGCTCCCCTCGGTCTTTTCGACATACTCCCATATACGTATATCGTTTTTGCGGCAATGCTCCGCAATATCTTTAAATGTGCTGAATTCGTATATCGGCTTGCTCTCAGCCATTTTCATACCCTTGATTGTGACTTCGCCGCCACCTATGCTACAAGCGAGCATATTGTCGCAAAGCTTATCATCCTTATATGCAAAAAGCTCCATAGTATTTGGATGCGGAAGGTCGGTTTTTGCAAAATCAAATTCAACGGTTGTGTCAATCGGAGACAATGTTTCCTTGACTATGCGGTCGGTGCCGTGACCTCTGCCTGTTAAGGCAAGAGAGCCGTATAATATCACCTTGAATTTATCAACATCAGGGTTTTTCTTCTTAAAAATACGGCAGATTTTTTCCGGTCCCATAGTATGCGAGCTTGAGGGTCCTCTGCCTATTTTATACATCTGCCTAATTGACTGAAGCCCCTTTGGCAGCTCTTTTTCGGTTTTTTGTGTACCCGAACCGAATGCAAAATCATCAAGTGACAGATGGAATGCGCTGCAAAGATTGCATATTGCATCAAACGATGGGGATGTCTCACCCTTTTCCCAACTTGAGAGGGTATTCACGCTGACGCCGAGAATATCAGCCAAAGCGGTTTTGGTTATGCCATGCTGCTTCTGCAGGATCGCTATTTTTTTACCGAAAGAATGATTTTCCATTTTAACACCCCGAACCTTTAACTCAATATTGAAAAATTGCTGTACCGCTCGTTTTCGAACACAGTAAGAAAACCTACAAATGCCGAAACGTACAGAATAAGAGTAAATATAATGTAAGCCGTGAATTTAAGAGCCTTTTGATTATCCGGCACAGCCGAATAGAGATTTATAATTATAAGAGTTCCGAAAAGCACGGCAATAAACGCAATATCGGTGAGATACCGTATATTGACGCCTCCCAAGCACATATCGAGAAAAGCCACCGCAACGGGCATTATCACGCCGAGCAAAAACGTTGCTCTTTTCCAATTCTCCGTTTTTTTCGTAAGAACACACGGGAATCCGAAAAGGCCGAGTGAAGCGGGCAAATTAAATATACCCATAGTTCTTGTCAAATAGATATATCCTTTATAGCCGCCTTTGTACGCACTCGCGCTGAGGTGAAAAAACGGAAATTCGGGTTTAAAGTCCGGTAATTGCAGAAAGTAATGATAAATCGCAGGCAAAAACAGAACCGGGGTCACAGCATATTTTGAAACGTCGGCAACGGTCAGCTGGTATGCAGAGCCAAAGTCGAACACCGACGAAAAGCGCGCGTAATTGTACCACATCTGAAATGCCGCTCCGACAAAAACCGGTAACGCAAAAGACAAAACTGCTAACAGCTTCACTTTCGTTTTTATATCCTTACGGCAAAGGACATTTAAATAAAGCGGCACCATAACAACAGACATAAGTGCCATATTGGGTCTTGACATAACCGTAAGAACCAACGAAATACCCGCAAAAAAGAAATCGGCACATTTTGCCGCCGTCTTTTTCTTCTCGTAAGCAGCAAGCGAGAACATCATAAACAGAGATAAAAAGCAAACTCCGCTAATCACAGCCGTATAATACATATCGGCACTTGTTAAAAGCATAAACAAAAGGCTTCCCGACTCTACCGCGGCAAATCCGAAAAACACAAGAGCTTTATTCGGTTTTTCGCAAAATATTCCGACTGCTTTTAAATACGTAAGCGCGACAGCAGTTACAGCCGCCGTAAACAGTATGAAGCACACCGTTGCCGCCGACGGCACCTTTCCTGTTATAAAGTAATACGGGTAATAAACCGTTATAATGGGTGTTATTCCGAAATAAGAATAATATTTACCGTCGTACAGTGCTCTGTCCCACAGGAAGCGTATACCCGTTCTGCTCGCTCGGTCATATGGGTTTGAAAGAGCCAATAGTTCCTTTGCCGGTTCAATATCAATAGATAGCCGATGCTTTAAAAAGGCGTCGAACTGCTGCTCATAAGCATTTTTATTGTAGAGCGTTTCAAACGGATACGTCGCCGCGGGCTTGAAAATACCGGCATATATGAAAACTCCGAATAAAATACACAACAGCCAAAGAAAACCAAAGGCGATGTTTGTACTCTTTTTGTTTCGGCCAAGTACGCACGTGTGAAGACGCGCCTTACCGCTGAAAAAATAAAACAGCACAAAGCTTAATACCTCTACCGTGACAAATCCAGAAAAGCTCATTTGGCTATGCACTCCCGTTTTCGCTCATACTTTCTCAAAAATCCTATCGCTATTGTAACATATCGAGGCGAAAAATAAAACAGTAAAAAAGCTTTAAGAGCGGACAATATTTAATTGCACAAGATAAGCTGTTATGATACAATATTTATAACTTATATGAGAGGTGATTATTTTGGAAGATTATATAAAGGCTTCCGATCTTGCTCTGCTGACCGAGGGCTATGAGCTTACCATGGCAGACGGGTTTATGGGCGCGGGTATGAAAGATACCGTAGCATATTTTGATTTATTCTTCAGGCGCGTTCCCGATAACGGCGGTTTTGCCATCGCGGCAGGCCTATCAAAGGTTATCGATTATCTTGAACATCTGCATTTTCGCGAGGAAGATATAAAATACCTCAAATCAAAGGGCATCTCCGACGAGCTTGCAAGCTATCTCAAAGATTTCAAATTCACCTGTGACGTATGGGCAATACCCGAGGGCACTCCGATTTTTCCGAACGAACCTATCATAAAGGTAAGAGGCCCGATAATAGAGGCTCAGCTTATTGAAACAATGCTCTTGCTCTCAATAAATCAGCAAAGTCTTATAGCCACAAAGGCAAACAGGCTTGTAAGAGCGGCGCACGGAACAGCGGTCGCGGAATTCGGCACAAGGCGCGCTCAGGGCGTTGACGAAGCGGTTTACGGTGCAAGAGCCGCTTACATCGGCGGCTGTGTCGCAACCTCAGGCGTAATACCCGAAAAGGAATTCGGCATACCGTCGGTCAATACAATGATACACTCATGGGTACAGCTTTTTGACAGCGAATATGATGCATTCTGCGAATATGCGAGACGTCACCCCGACGACTGTACTCTTGTGGTTGACACATATGACACCATCCGCTCCGGTATTCCAAATGCAATAAAGGCCTTTGACGATGTTTTGGCTCCGCTCGGCAAACGGCCGAAGAGCGTAAGAATAGATTCTGGCGACATCACATATCTTTCAAAGAGAGTCAGAAAAATGCTCGACGTTGCAGGCTATCCGGACTGCGACATTATGGCGTCAAATTCGCTTGACGAGCACCTCATAAGCGATATGGTATCGCAGGGTGCAAAGGTGGACTGCTTTATAGTCGGCGAAAGACTTATAACCTCGGCTTCTTCTCCCCTTTTCGGCGGCGTTTACAAGCTCTCCGCGATAGAAAAGGACGGCAAACCGGTGCCGAAAATAAATCTTTCGGAAAACGTCAGAAAAATTACCATTCCATCATCAAAACAGGTATACAGGCTTATAGACAAGGATTCAGGCAAAGCGATAGCGGACGTACTTACTCTTGATGACGAAATAATCGACGAAACAAAGCCGTATGTACTCTTTGACCCGGATTTCACCTGGAAGAGAAAAGAGATAGAAAACTTTGTAACGAGAAAACTTCTCGTACCGATATTTGAGGGCGGCAAAAAGGTTTACGAGGAGCCATCGCTCAAAGAAATACGCGATTACTGCCTGAGACAGACAGACACGCTTTGGGACGAAGTAAAGCGTTTTGAAAATCCTCACAAATACTATGTCGATCTCTCAAAAAATCTTTGGGCAGAGAGAAACAGTCTTATAGAGAAATTTAAGGGCATTAAATAATTTTACGGAGGGTTCACTATGAATATATGGCATGACATAAGCCCGGACAGAATAACAAAAACCTCGTTTGACGCGGTTATAGAAATCAGCAAGGGCAGCAAAATGAAGTATGAGCTTGATAAAGAAACCGGTCTTTTGAGGCTTGACAGAGTTTTGTATACATCCACCCACTACCCTGCCAACTACGGGTTTATTCCGAGAACATACGCAAAGGACAACGACCCTCTTGACGTGCTTGTTCTCTGCTCTGAGCAGATAGAGCCGATGGCCCTCGTCAAATGTTATCCGATAGGCGTTATAACCATGCTTGACAACGGTTTTCCGGACGATAAAATCATTTCGATTCCGTTTGATGACCCGATGTATAACTCATACACCGACATAACTCAGCTTCCTGCCCACATTTCCGATGAAATGAAGCACTTTTTCTCAGTTTACAAGACACTCGAAAACAAAAAGACGGTTATTGACGAGACAAAAGGCGCTTTTGCAGCGGCTGATATTGTCGAGGATTCAATAAAGCGCTATACACAGGTATTTGAAAAGTAGTTTTTGGTGTGGGGTGAACAAGTGAAAAACAAGGCTGTAAAAATTTTTATGGTGCTGATTGGGGGGGTCTTAGCCATATTCGGCACAGTAGCAATAGTAAATTCTTCAAAAAACGGTTGGGAGCCGTCTATTAAAGAAACCAAAGAGCCGAAAACCAAAAAAGCGGCACCTGTTGCCGCGGTTTCCGATGAAACCGTGACTGCGGAGAAAAAAGAACCGGTTAAAATCAGTATGCTCTCGGTCGGCGACAATCTTATACACGACGGAATTTACGAGCAGGCAAAGAAGCGTTCAAAAAACGGCGGTTATGATTTTTCATACGCATACAAAAATATTGCCTCCACAGTGGAAAAAGCTGATTTGGCTACCATAAATCAGGAAACGATAATAGCAAAAAGCTATGAGCCATCCGGCTATCCGCTTTTCAACTCTCCTCAGGAGGTCGGCGAAGAAGTTAAGAAAATAGGCTTTGACGTTGTAAATCTCGCAAACAATCATATGCTTGACAAGGGTGCTAAGGGACTTTCGGAGGCTATTGATTTTTGGAACAACATAGGCGGCATCACAATGACCGGTGCTTACAAGGACGAAAACGATATGAACCGCCTCGAATACATAGAAAAAGACGGCATTAAGATAGGCCTTGTAGGCATAACCCGCTATACAAACGGTCTGTCGTTGCCTAAAGACAGTGCTCTGAAAATAATTTACACCTCAGACGAGGACACAATCAAATCAAAAATTCAGAAAGCAAAGGCCGAATGCGATATTGTTTTGGTAAACGTTCATTGGGGTGAAGAGTACACGACAACCCCCAACAACGACCAACGCGAGCTTGCAAGCAAAATGGCGTCGTGGGGTGCAGACGTAATTATAGGGCATCATCCTCACGTCATACAGCCCGTAGAATGGATAGACAACGGGAACGGCACAAAAACACTTGTGGCATATTCTCTCGGCAATTTCATCTCGCAGCAAAACACGGCATCGAGAGTTATAGGCGGTATGCTTCACTACGACTTGACAAAGGACTATAACACCGGAAAAACAACGGTTGACAATGTGGTTTTTGAGCCTATCGTGACCCACTATGTGCGGGGCAGCCACGATGCTCAGATCTATCCCCTTTCGCAATACACCGATTCGCTCGCAAAAGCCCAAGCCTCGAGACTCAAGCAAAACGATTTCAGCATTAAATATATAAACGACTTTGTGGGCAAGGTCATTGATAAACAGTTTTTGAATCAAGCGTAAAAGATAAAAGACGGACTGTAAAACATACGGTCCGTCTTTTTATATCAGGCTATTACATAAGCGTTAGTTAATTTTTATCTAACTCTTTTTCGGCTATTCCGACGATTGCACTCGTACCGAGCCTGTCGGCTCCCTCCGAAAGGAACTCCGCGGCATCCTCCAGCGTGTGAATACCGCCTGCCGCCTTTATTTTTACGGACGGAGACACGTACTTTTTAAAAAGCTTTATGTCATCATGCGTTGCGCCGGCATTGGAAAAGCCCGTTGAGGTTTTTATATAATCCGCTCCGGCCGCACTTACAATGCGGCACATTGTTTTCTTTTCGTCCTCGGTCAAAAGACAAGTTTCGATTATTACCTTGAGGCATTTGTCGCCGCAAACCTCTTTCAGCGTTTTTATCTCATTTTCCACATAGTCTGCATTTCCGCTTTTAAGCGCGCCGATGTTTATTACCATATCTATTTCGTCCGCACCGTCAAGCAGTGCCTGCTTTGCTTCAAATGCCTTGACCTCGGTCGTGTTATACCCGTTAGGGAAACCTATAACGGTGCAGATACGCGTTTTACCGGCGGCATATTCCGAAGCAAGCTTTACATAACACGGCGGAATACAAACGCTTGCGGTATTATACCTAACCGCCTCATCAATCAGACGTTTTATGTCATTCGGAACGGCGGTCTGTTTTAAATTTGTGTGGTCGCAATGCGATAATATTTCGTTTATATCCATTTTTATCCTCCATCGGTCAGATACTGTAATTATTTTACCATAGACTTTAGATACTATCAATTATAAAAAGTCGCCGCAGAAGCTTACCCTCGGGGCCCCCTACATAAGGAAATTACCCCAAAATACATGAAACAGCAAAGTCCGTACCCTGAAAAGGGTACGGACTCTTACTTTTACGGTGTCACAATCCGATGCTTGCTAAACCTGTGGACACAGTTATTTTGAGAGTGAGCTCATATGTTAACCTCTAAGCCAACTACCTAAAACTATAATATTGTTGACTTAACAAATAGCTGGTCAATTGAGCCATATATTGTTTCATAATCACCTAATTTTTCGAAGCCGTATTTTTCATATAAACCGATTTCTCCGCTCATGATATATATTTTTTCATATCCCAGCTCACGCGCATATAAAATTGCGCTTTGAATCATCAACTCTGATAATCTCTTACCACGGTATGGTTCATCAACAAAAACGAATCCTATAAATGGTGTAAACTTGTATTCCTCCGGCAGCTCGTCCTTTTCAGCAAATGTGCAGAATCCCGCCACTTTTCCATTTACGCAAGCAACAAACACCCTTTCCCATGTATTAAAGTCATTGTTTTTCATCTTTAGAGCCAAATAGGGACCCGCTTTCCACGGGCATTTTTCAGCTAAACAAATGGTTTCGTTCCAATATTTGTGTTTTTGGGTCATGCAATAAATTTCAGTCATATATTACCCTAATAAAAATTTCTATTTATCATATTATAAGTGTAGCACATAATCATAATAGAAACAATACTGCTTCGGCAAGTTATCATGTATTCTGGCCCGCTGACAGAAGTGTAAAGGGACACTTCCTTATGGAGTGTCCCTTTCTGCGGCGACTTTAATATTCCGACATTACTTTGTCATAAGATTGCAAACAAGATTTGAAAGCTCCACCGGGTCGTCAACCGACATACCGCCTATAAGACGCGCCTGAGCATAAAGAATCTTTGCGTAATCACAAAGGCTGTCTTTATTGTCCTTATAAAGGGACTTGAGCTTTTCGGCTATGGGGTGATTTGCATTTATTTCAAGCACTACCGTAGCCTTGGCGTCCTTACCGTCGGGCATCGCATTCAGCACCTTTTGCATTTCGAGAGAAATAGCACCCTCGCTCGATAGGCAGACGGGATGGTCCTTAAGCTTATCAGTAAATCTAACCTCATGAACATTTTCTCCGAGAGCCTCTTTCATTTCTTTGAGCATATCGGCGTTATCCTCGTTTTCCTTTTTGAGGGCTTCTTTCTCCTCTTCGGTTCCGAGGTCAACATCTTCCGTGCAAACGTTAACAAAGGTCTTTCCGTCATATTCGCTGAGTGCGCGAAGGGCAAATTCATCGACATAATCGGTGAGATAGAGTATTTCATATCCCTTGTCCTTAACCGAATCCACCTGCGGAAGCATATCTATTTTGTCGGTTGTTTCGCCTGCTGCGTAATAAATGTCCTTTTGGCCGTCCTTCATACGGGATACATATTCCTTTAAGGTTACGGGCTTCTTTTCGCTCGACGAATAGAACAAGAGCAAATCCTTGAGGCTGTCCTTGTGAATACCGTAATCGCTGTATACGCCGAATTTAATCTGCATACCGAACGCTTTAAAGAATTCTTCGTAAGCTTCACGGTCGGTTTCGAGCATTTTTTTAAGCTCGGAATCTATCTTCTTTTCTATGGTTTTTGCAATAAGCTTTAGCTGATGGTCATGCTGAAGCACCTCACGCGAAATGTTAAGCGAGAGATCCTCGCTGTCTACAAGACCCTTAACAAAGCTGAAATGGTCGGGCAAGAGGTCCTTGCACTTGTCCATTATCAAAACGCCTTTTGAGTAAAGCTGCAAGCCCTTTTCGTATTCCTTGGTATAATAATCAAACGGAGCGTGTGACGGAATGAAAAGAAGCGCGTCATATGTTGCCTGACCCTCGGTTTTATAATGAATAACCTTGAGAGGCTTTTCATAGTCCATAAACTTATCTTTATAAAAAGCTTCATATTCCTCGGGCTTAATCTCTTTTTTATTCTTTTTCCAAAGAGGAATCATACTGTTTAATGTCTCGTCCTCTTTTACCGTTTCGTATTCGTCCTCGGTACCCTCCTTAAGACGTCTCTTCTCTACCGTCATTCTGATAGGATAGCGAACATAATCCGAATACTTTTTAACTATTGTCTTGATAGTGAATTCCTCAAGGAACTGAGAATACTTTTCTTCATCCGTATCATCTTTGATATGGAGAGTTATCGTAGTGCCGACGTCGGGCTTGTCGCATTCCTCAACGGTATAGCCTTCAACGCCCTTAGACTGCCAGCGGTAAGCCTCGCTTTCGCCGTAAGCGCGACTTTCAACGGTTACACAGTCGCTCACCATAAATGCCGAATAAAAGCCTACGCCGAATTGACCGATAACGTCTATATCCTTTGCGTCGGCGTTTTCCTGCTTAAAAGCGAGAGAGCCGCTCTTTGCGATAGTGCCGAGGTTTGCTTCAAGCTCCTCCTTGGTCATACCTATACCGTTATCGGATATTGTCAGAGTTCTGTTCTCCTTATCCGGAGTAATTCTGATTTCAAAATCACCGTGCGACATTCCGACATTTTGGTCGGTCAGCGAACGGAAATACAGCTTATCAACGGCATCACTTGCATTTGATATAAGCTCTCGCAAAAATATTTCTTTATGCGTGTATATGGAGTTTATCATTAAATCAAGCAGCTTCTTTGATTCGGCTTTAAACTGTTTTGTACGCATACAAATCACCTGTTTCCATAAAAATAGCCCTTTTTCAAAGAGTAATAATATTATATCACCGCAAAATTAAAAGTCAAGAAAAGTCAAACAGAGTTAATAAACAGTTTACATATTAACAGACAAAATTCTATTATTTTGTTTTGGGCAAAACTTTTCAAAAAAAGGCTTGACTTAGAGTAAACTCCAAGTGTTAAATTATATTTAAAGGTAAGCACACTTAACATCATCGCCCGCAAGGGGCTATGACGATACTGCAAAAGGAGCTGACTGCAATGAATAAAAAGGTTCTCATTGTTTCATCAAGTCCGAGAAAACACGGCAACTCGGATTTACTCTGCGATGAATTCGCACGCGGAGCAAAAGACGCAGGAAACGAGGTCGAAAAGGTCTTTCTCGCCGATAAAAGCATAAATTACTGCCGCGGCTGCGGAATATGTAATTCTACGCATAAATGCGTTCAAAAGGATGATATGGCGGAGCTTAATGACAAAATGGTCAAAGCCGACGTTATAGCTTTGGCTTCTCCCGTGTACTTCTATACTGTTGACGCACAGCTTAAAACATTTATAGACAGGTGCGTGCCGCGTTACACAGAGATGTCGGACAAGGATTTCTATTATATTCTGACTGCGGCGGATTCCGATAAATCGGCATTTGACAAGTCGATAGAATGCATAAGGGGCTTTACGCTCGACTGCCTTGACGGTGCAAAGGAAAAAGGAATAATCAGGGGTGCCGGTGTATTTGAAAAAGGCGAAATCAAAGACAAATCGGAATACAAAGAATGCTACAATATGGGCAAAAACGTTTAAAGCAATTTAAGGAGACTGATATTTATGGAAAACACCTTGACAAGAAAAAAGCAAATCATAACAGCTAAAGCTCTCACGACGGTAATAGGAATAACTCTGTCGGTTGCCATACCTCAGCTGTTCCACGTTATAGGTATCGTGAGCGGTACCGGCAGCTTACCCGGCTCATCATTTCTGCCGATGCATCTCGGCGTATTCTTCACAGCTCTTTTGGCAGGTCCTGCGGTGGGTGCCGTAACGGGAGCGGTAAGTCCCCTTTTGAGCTTAGCGCTCACGGGTATGCCGTCGGCGGCACTTCTTCCGTTTATGATGATAGAGCTTACCGTATACGGTCTTGTATGCGGACTCCTCAAAAACAAAAAAATGCCCGTCATTTTAAAGGTACTCACGGCTCAAATACTCGGAAGAGCCATACGCGCGGCTGCTATTTTAATCGCGTTTTACGGCTTTAAAAGCACGGCGGTTTCACCGACAATAATACTTTCAAGCATCGCTTCGGGTCTGCCGGGTCTTGTTTTACAATGGACGCTGCTTCCGCTTCTTATATACCGCGTTAAGGGGTTAAGCAAATTCTATGAATAATATCGAAAAAGCAAAGGAACGTCTTAAAAACGGTGCTTCGCTCGTGCTGTATGACGGCAAAGAGTTCATCGAAGAAAACGGCAAGGGGCTGTCCCCTCTTTTGAAGCTGCTCAGCGAAAAAAACGATTTATCGCGTTTTTGCGCCGCCGATAAAATCATAGGAAAAGCCGCTGCCATGCTTTTTGCGCTGCTTAAAATCAAAAATGTGTACGGTGAGGTTTTAAGCCGCAAAGCCATACCGATACTCGAAAAATACGGTATAAAGTATTCTTTCGGCACCGTAACCGACAGCATAAAAAACAGATATGGCACGGGGATTTGTCCGATGGAGCAAACCGTTGAAGGCATAGACGACGCCGACACGGCATTAAAAGCCATAAAAGAAAAAATTAAAACTATGAGGATGAATAATATGAAAAAGCTCGGATTCGGTCTTATGAGACTGCCTGTTCTTGACAGTAACGACCCCTCTAAAATAGATATTCCGCAAGCCGAAAAAATGGTAGATAAATTTTTGGAGCGCGGTTTCACGTACTTTGACACAGCATATATGTATCACGATTTCAAGAGCGAGGAAACCGCAAAGAAAATCATAGTTGACCGCCACCCGCGTGACAGCTTCACACTCACGTCAAAGCTGCCCACTATGATGTTGAAAACAAAGGATGACAACAGCCGCATATTTGAAAAGCAGCTCAAAAACTGCGGTGTTGATTATTTTGACTACTATCTTCTTCACAACCTGAACGTATCAAATTACGAGACGGCAACAAAGCTCGACTGCTTTGATTTCGTGGCTCGCATGAAGGAAGAGGGCAAAATAAAGACCGTCGGATTTTCGTATCACGATGACGCGAAGCTCCTCGACAGAATTTTAACCGCGCACCCCGAAATTGAGATAGTTCAGCTTCAGATAAACTATCTCGATTGGGATAATCCGGGTATTCAGTCGCGCCTATGCTATGAAACGGCGGTAAAGCACGGCAAAAAGGTAATTGTTATGGAGCCTGTAAAGGGCGGAACACTCGCAAAAATACCGGACGAAGCCGAAAAACTGTTTAAAGACTATGCTCCGGACGCGTCAATTCCCTCTTGGGCGGTAAGATTTGCAGCAAGTCACGACAGCGTTATGACGGTACTCAGCGGAATGAGCACATACGAACAGCTCCTTGACAACACCGGATACATGGAAAGCTTCAAGCCCTTATCAAAGGAAGAATTCGAAATCATAGGCAAGGCAGTAGACATTATAAAAGCTTCTATAACCGTGCCCTGCACAGGCTGTAGCTACTGCACGGCAGGCTGTCCGAAGCACATTCCGATACCAAAGTACTTTGCTCTTTATAACGAGGAAAAACGCGCTACATATAAAGATTTTTCGGTTAACGGGCAATACTACGAAAATCTCACTAAGGAATACGGAAAAGCCTCGGACTGCATAAAGTGCAGGAAATGTGAAAAAGCGTGTCCGCAGCACATTAAGGTAAGCGAGCTTATGCCTCAAGTTGCAAAAACTTTTGAAAAATAAGGGCGCAAAAAGAGAATCGCAGAGCTTGAAAGCACTCTCGCAAGACGCAACAGAAAGATCGAAAACTATGAGAGCAAGTGCATCCCGTTCGAGGAAAAGCTAAAAGCGAAAAAGACAGACCGATAACTAAAATCACCAAAGCACATTTTGCTTTTGCCGCTCCGAAATACATTGATACAAACGTCTTATTGTGTTAAAATGGAGTTTATATCAATAGTTTTTCGGGGTGGCATTTTTTATGTATATAAAAAGTCAGAATTTGAAACAGCTCTACCGCATAATTTTTTTATTGTGCTGTGAGGCAGGGATGATTTTACAATATATTGACAGTCTGCGACGCGGCAACGCCGACACGCTTTTATATTACTACACGGTACAAAGCGGCATACTCTGCTTTTTATATTTTTTCTTTCTCGCCGTTTTCAGTCCTAAAAAAGAAAAGGCCGTTATCAGAGGTGCCGTAACCATGTGTATAGCCGTGACCGCAATAGCCTATTTGTTTATGCCGAACGGCGTCAAAGAGGCAGCGGCCTCCGATAAGGCTTTTTACACAGGCTATATTCTTATGCACTATATCCTTCCTCTCATGGTGATACTCGACTATCTGCTGTTTTTCCCAAAAGGGTTATACAAGGCTTTGCACCCGCTTTGCTGGCTGATTTTGCCCTATCTGTATATCGCATTTACAATGATTTGCGCTAAATTCGGCAGCAAGATCTTTTCCGGCTTCGGCGGCAGCAGCCGTTACCCGTATCCGTTTCTCGACACAGACCTTTACGGCAAAAACAAGGTTGCGCTTATAATTGTCTTTATTACGGCGGCGTTTTTGGCTCTCGGTTATCTGTCGTTTGTTATTGACCGCCTGCTCGGAAAAAACGGCAAAAAGCTTAAGTAATAAAAGCCTCAAAACATATTTGAAGGAGCGATAAAAGTGATAATATATTTTACAGGCACCGGAAACAGCCGCCATTTAGCAAAAAAGGTCGGAGAAGCAATAAACGAAATTCCGGTCAACTCGTTTGAATACATAAAGGAGCATAAAAAGGGCAGCTTTGACAGCGATGCCCCCTATGTTTTTGTATGCCCGACTTACGCTTGGCAAATACCGCACATTTTTGAAAAGCTCATAAGGGAATCCGTGTTTCACGGCTCCGATAAAGCATATTTCATAATGGATTGCGGCGGCGAAATAGGAAATGCAAGGAAACAATTACAAGCGCTTTGCTCTGACAAGGGTTTCGAATTTATGGGTGTTTACGAGGTTGTAATGCCCGAAAATTACACGGCACTTTACAGCGCACCTGATGAAAAAACCGCGGAGGAGCTTATAATAAAAGCGGATAAAGCGGCTCTTGACGCAGCAGAATACATCAAAGCCGAAAAGCCTTTTCCCGATATTAAAGTCGGCATTGCGGACAGACTGAAAAGCGGCATAGTAAATACGGTCTTTTACAAATTCATCGTATCCGCAGACAAATTCTACGCCACCGACAAATGCATAGCTTGCGGAAAATGCGTAAGAAGCTGTGTGCTGAACAACATTGAGCTTAAGAACGGCAAGCCTGTTTGGGGTAAAAGCTGCACACACTGTATGGCGTGTATTAACTTTTGTCCCACAAATGCCATTGAATACGGCAAGCATTCAATCGGTCTGAGGCGTTACACTCTGACAGACTGAAATACGGAAAATTGCTTTTACCGAATGTTCATAAAGCGTTTCATAACCAAGCGGTATTTTTATAAATTAAAGGCATAGATAAAGCAGACCTTGTCGGTACAATTCACAAGGTCTGCTTTTTTACGGTAATAATTCATATATGAGCCTTTTGTCTCAATATTGCATTTTTCGTCTGACGAGAAAGGCAGTCGCCGCGGTGATTTGCTTGCTTACACCTATATATGAAAAGGTTTTTTGCAAATTTGCCCTTTTGGGAGAAAAAAAGAAGCCGTTACCAAACGGTAACGGCTTTCTGAATTTTTCCGAATGAATTATTCTGCGGTTTTTGCAGCCTTAGCGGCTTTTCTTTCCTCTATTTCTTTTACATACTCTCTCTGCTTACTCTCGGTAACCTTGTAGAAGAGCATGGGGATAATGGTGGCAACCATCGAAATAGCACCCGAAAGTATGAGCACAGCCCAAAGCTTTTCAGAGCCCTCCGGAGTTACGGTATTGTACGGGTCTGACGGAGAAATGCCGGAAATTCCATATGCCATAACGCCTATGAATGCGCCGACAGCCATACTGATTTTATTTATGAAGGTCTGCATTGAGAAGCAGATGCCCTCTGCTCTCTCGCCCGTTTTCCACTCAAGATATTCAACTGTATCGCCTATCATAGCGTAGGTTATTACGTTATTGATACCCTGCGGAAGTCCGAGGAGAACAAAACCTATGGCAAGCCAAAGGAGATTTGAGGAATTATTATAGCCGCCGTTTCTGCCTATAAAGTACATAGCGAACATAACTACGGCGCCGAGTACATGTACATAGATATATGTATTTTTCTTTCCGAGATGCTTTGTGAACCACGGAATAAGCACGGTTGCAATTGCTCCGCCGGGAACAACAAGTATTGTAAGAATACTGTATATTGCCTCGTTTCCGAGAACATACTTTGCAAAATAAAGCGAGCCCGTGTACATATAAACGGTTCTTGCCGCACCCAAAATACCGGAAATGAGTATGAGCAAAAGCTGATCGTTTTTAAAGAGAAGCCCAAGGTTATGGCCGAGTGAAGGCGGAGTTGTGTCGGAGGTATATCTCTCTTTTGTGTTTTTAAAGCCATAGAAGAACATCGGCATTGACACAATAACGAGAACAACTGCGCAAATAAAATATGTCCATTTAAGTGTGTTTGCGTTTGCTGCGGAATTAGCCGCTATAAGCACACCGTCGGCATCCTTATATTTTGCGGTTACAGCCGAAGTAATTACGGGTACAAATACCGTTACGGCGCCTGCGCCTATGGTGCAGCAAAGACGCGCAACAGTAAGAAGATTGCCGCGAATGGTTGTGTTATTTGTCATAGCCGTTGAAAGGCCCCAATAAGGAACATCGGCTACGGTAAATACCATTGACCAAATGACATAGATAACCGAAATAATGATGAATGATTTTGCCGTGCTGTTATAGACAGGCAGGAAGCAGGCTATGGTAACCAAGCCTATCGGAACAGCCATCCATTTAAGATACGGGCGGCATTTGCCCCATTTGGTTCTTGTTCTGTCAACAATAGAACCCATAATCGGGTCATTGAGAGCGTCATACATCCTCGTGAAGAGCATAAGAAGCGCTACTGCGGTGGCACCTGTCGTTTTGCCGATCTTGGCGTCCGCCATTAAAAGTGCATCGGTCATAAATATGGTAAGATATGAGCCGATGATGGTGCAGATAAAGTTTTGGCCTATACCGGTAATACTGTACGCAATAGCTTCGCGCGGCTGCATATTACCGTCATTCGGCGTGGTGCCGAACAGCTTATGCCAAAAACCTTTCTTAACAGATTGATTTTCCATTAAGTTAACTCCTTTTCCTTTTTTACAACTTTATACAACTTCAAAAGTCATAAAAATTATTATAATCCAGAAACTTAAAATAGTCAATTTGAATACAACAAATTTTTCATCTTTATTTGATTAAAGACACAAAACTCGTTTGTGACCGTTATTTTTTCACATTTGAAAATGATATGCCCTTTTTGGCGGTCAAACCGCATATTTCTATTTGACTTATTTCTCTTAAACATTTATTATATAGAGTATATATTATTTGTATTTGTCTGAAATCGGAGGATGACGGCGTGAAAAAATCAAACAGTTTACTGAAAAAATTACCGGGGTACATAGGCTACGGCGTAGGTGCCGTGGGGCTTGACCTCAGCTACGGAATGTTCTATTCGTTTTTGTCTTACTACCTTTCAAGCGTACTCGGACTTAAACCCGCATTTCTTTTGATACTCACCCCGATAGCACGTATTTGGGACGGTATTAACGACCCGATGATGGGAACGATAGTTGACAATACGCGCACAAAATTCGGTAAATACCGCCCGTGGATACTCATAGGTGCATTCTCGAACGCGGTGGTTCTTACGCTCCTTTTCACATCCTTCGGTATGAGCGGAACAAAGCTCTACATATATATAGCCGTCATGTATATCCTCTGGGGAATGACCAACACCATGGCGGATATTCCCTATTGGTCGATGATTCCCTCATTTACAAGCGAAGCTAAAGAGAGAAGCTTAGTAGCAACAATCGCGAGAACCTTCTCGGGTCTCGGTCAGGGAATCATAACAATATTGACTCCCATACTTCTTCCTCTGCTCTCAACAGGTATGACCACAGAAAAGGGTTACAGCGCAACCGGATTTTCGCGTTGGGCTATGATATGCGGAATAGCACTTATACTTTTTTCGGCTACATGCGTATTCAATACAAAAGAGACAAACGTCGTCTACAACGAAAAGCAAAAATTCAGCTTCAAGCAGATATTCAAAACCGTGGCTCACAACGATCAGCTCGTCGTATTTATGATATTCGCCATGCTTTCAAATGCAGGCTGGTACCTGACAAGCTCCACGGCTGTTTACTATTTCACCGATGTTTTGGGTCAGCCTAAGGGTCAATCGCTTTTCCAAACAATCGGCGCAGTCGGCTCGGTAGTCGGCCTTTTGGTAATACCCATGCTCTCGGAAAAATTTACCATGCGCTCAATATACACCATATCGCTCTCGATGACTATTTTGGGATACGCCCTGATGTTCCTCTTCGGCCCGGTGCTTAAAATCGCAATAGCACTTGATATTTGCTATATTTTGGCCTCGGTGGGCATAAGTTCGATGTTTGTTTCGCAAACTGTATTCCTTGCGGACATAGTCGATTACGGCGAGTACAAAAACGGTTCGCGAAGCGAGAGTATAACCTTCTCTATGAAGGGCTTTTTACAAAAAATGGCATACACCATTCAGACTGTTATTCTTTTCGGCGGTCTCGGTATATTCGGCTACAACGAGCAAATTAAAGAGGGCGTTATAAACAACGCCACCAAAAATGCGATAGGCACAATAGCCTTCGGAATACCGCCGATACTTATAATAATTTCAATGATAGTTTTCCGCAGCAAGTTTAAAATTCACGGCGAGCTTGCCGAAAAAATTCATAGCTATATTACTGAAAAAAGAGCTGCTGACGGTGACGAAAAATGAGGATTCTCATTATAAGACACGGTGACCCCGACTACGAAAAGGATTCGTTGACTCAAAAGGGGTGGCACGAGGCCGAGCTTCTTGCGGACAAAATGGAAAAGACCGACGTTACGGCTTTTTATGTCTCCCCGCTCGGCAGAGCGCAGGACACTGCAAGCGTTACACTTAAAAGGCTCGGAAGAAGCGCAAAAACTTATCATTGGCTCAGGGAATTTCACGCGCCGATATATGACAAAAAGACAAAAAAGCTCCGCGGTCCGTGGGATCTTATGCCGTCGTTTTTCACTAAAGAGGATGACCTTTACGATGTGAAAAAGTGGGCGGACACAGAGTTTATGAAGCAAGGCAGAGTAAAGCAGGAGTACAGAAAAGTTTCTCAGGGTCTTGACAAGGTACTTAAAGCGCACGGATACGAGAGAAAAGATAAATACTACAAGGCCGTAAATGCAAACAAAGACACAATAGTGTTCTTTTGCCATTTCGGCGTGGAATGTGTAATGCTTTCACATCTTCTCAACATTTCGCCCGTATGCCTGTGGCAGGGCTTTTGCGCTGCTCCGACCTCGGTCACTACACTGTACACCGAGGAGCGAGAAAAAGGCATAGCGGTATGGCGCTGCAGCTCATTCGGAGATATTTCTCATCTGTACGCAGGGAACGAAGAGCCCGCATTTGCCGCGCGGTTTTGCGAAATCTACGACGATATGTCGCAAAGGCACTGATAAAAGCTATAAAAATGGGGCTGTAAAAAATTCTCGTTTTTACAGCCCCGTTTTATATTGTATTTTATCTTAACTTATTTAAGCTTATCTATCATAATATGAGCCGCCTTGTATATATCACCGCAGCCGAGAGTCAGGACAAGGTCGCCGTCCTCGGCATTTTTAACAACATAATCGGCAACCTCCTCAAATGTATTAAACCACACGGAACCCGGAATTTTAGCGGCAAGCTGAGAAGTGTATACATTATAGGTATTGACTTCACGCGAACCCATTATTTCGGTCATAACGCAATGGTCGGGTATGCTGAGTACCTTTGCGAAGTCATCCATCAGCATATATGTGCGCGAATAGGTAAACGGCTGAAACACCGCCCAAACGCTGTGATATCCCATCTCCATAGCAGCGTCAATGGTAACCTTGAGCTCAGCCGGGTGGTGAGCGTAGTCATCTACAAAAGTAACGCCCTTATATTTGCCGAGCAGCTCAAAACGTCTGTGAGCACCGCTGAATGCATCAAGTCCGTCACGGCAAGACTCGGCGTCCGCGCCGGAATACATTGAAGCCGCCAAGGCTGCAAGTGCATTAAGGACATTGTGAAGCCCGGGAACTCTGAGTTTTATGTGGCAGAGAAATTCACCCTTGTGCATAGCGTCAAATTCATAATAAGCGCCGTGTACGGGAGCGATATTTTCGGGATAATAATCATTTTCTTCAGCCATACCGAAGGTAATAAGATCCTTGCCGGAAATGCCCTCCATAGCCTTTAATGTGTTGGCATCATCGCCGTTGTAAATTACCGCCTTTGTCGCCATAGAAGCGAACTTATGGAAGCTTTTAATCAGATTATCAAGTGTTTTGAAATAGTCAAGATGATCCTCGTCTATATTGAGTATAACGGCAACATCCGGTGACAAGTCAAGGAATGTATCGACAAATTCGCACGCTTCACAGACAAAATTTTCACTCTTGCCCACTCTGCCGCTTGAGCCCATCATCGGAAGCTTTCCACCGATTACGGCAGACGGGTCAAGCTTTGCTGTTATCATTATCTGCGTAGTCATAGATGTAGTTGTGGTCTTGCCGTGAGTTCCGCAAATGCCTATGCAGTTTTTATACATTCTCGAAATTGCGCCGAAAAGCTTCGAACGCTCAAAGGTCGGTATTCCGCTTGCCTTAGCGGCTACAAGCTCCGGATTATCTTTAAGTAAGGCCGCGGTATAAACTATCATCTCGGCGCCTTTTATATTTTCCGCCCTTTGACCCATGGTAACGGGGATACCGAGCTTACGTATTCTGTCAAGCGTATCGCTCTCGTTATTGTCCGAACCGGAGAGTTCATATCCCCAGCTGTGAAGTATCTCGGCAAGCGGGCACATACCGCTGCCGCCTATCCCGATAAAGTGTACTCTCTTTACTTCTTTTAAAAGTGTATCTATGTCTTTCATATAAGTCATACCTTTCGGTTTATTGTGTCAGTATTTCCGACTAAAATATATTATATTGCATTTCGGCAAAAATTTAAACCCTAAAATTATCTTTCACAATATATTTTCGGCATTCATATTATAGTGTATAGATATCCATCCGAAAAAGGAGGGAAATAAATGAAAAAAATCGTTATTGCCGGCGGAGACAAAAGGATGAGCTGTCTCGCCGAGCTGCTTTTTAACAGCGGGTATTCTTTCGCGTCATATGCGGTAAACGGCGGTCTTACCAAAGACGAGTTTCTTTGTTATCTGCGCGAAAACAATAATATACTGCTGATACTGCCGCTCCCCGTAAGCCGCGATAAAATTCACCTGAACACCGGCAAAGCGTTCGAAGACGTCAGGCTATCGGAAATCGGCGAATGTCTCGGAAAAAGTGACACGGTATCAGGAGGAATAATCGGCGACAGTCTCACTGTTTTGTCGGCAAACGGCACAAAAGTATATGATTACTATGATGAGGGATTTATTACGGACAATGCCCGTTTGACCGCGCAATGTCTTAAATTTGTGTTAAATGAAAACGGAATATATGATTTCAGCGGCAAAAAGACGGCGATTACCGGATACGGCAGAACCGCGAAGGCTATTGCCGAATTCATGAAGGAAAACGGCGCAAAGGTACTGATAACGGCAAGAGACCCTCACGCACTCGCAGACGCGGTCAAAAAGGGATACAGCATATGCCTGCTGAGAGATTATGACTGCATAGCACACGACGCGGATATTTTAATAAACACCGTTCCCGCTGAAATAATAGATAAAAATATTTTGAGTCGATTGAGAAAAGACGTTCTGCTTATAGATATAGCTTCTCCCCCGTTCGGAGTGGATATCGGGCTTGCCGACTCTTACGGGATAAACGCTGTCAGAGCATTGGGGCTTCCCGGAAAATACACCCCCGAAGAAGCCGGCAGGCTGATATTTAAGAAAGCTCAACCGCTTCTGTAAGGAGGGAAAAAATGTGCTGAACTTAGGATTTGCAATGTGCGGTTCGTTCTGTACGTTTAAAAAGGTGATCCCGATTATGGCTAAGCTTAAAAGCGACGGGTTTAACGTAGTACCCATAATGTCTGAAACGGCATTTACGACCGATACACGTTTCGGCTCGGCTAAAGACTTCGCCGACGAAATAACCGAAATAACGGGAAATGATATTATAAGTACTCTGCCGAAGGCTGAGCCGATTGGTCCCAAAAAGCTGCTCGACTTACTTATTATCGCGCCGACTACGGGAAACACTCTCGGAAAAATGGCGAACGGCATAACTGATACGACCGTAACGCTTGCAGCTAAAGCGCACCTTCGCAACAGACGTCCGGTGGTAATAGCCGTTTCCACAAATGACGCGCTCGGTGCCACCGCTAAAAACATAGGTCTTTTAATGAACTGCAAATATATTTACTTCGTACCGATGAGGCAGGATGACTGCATTAACAAACCGAATTCCATAGTTGCGGATTTTGAAAAAATACCCATAACCGTATTGGATGCTTTAAACGGCAAACAGACTGAGCCCGTAATAATATCGTAAAGCCACACAAAGAGAAGAATGGCACAACTAAAATATCCGCATTCGTTAAATATCGAGTGCGGATATTTTTTCGACAAAAAACGGACTGTAAAATTTTTACAGCCCGTTTTTTAAGGGATTTAATAAGAAAAAATACTGTGTAAAAAATTACTTCTTACCGTTGAAAATGTCAAGAACGTCCATATATCCGTCGTCGCTTCCGAAGCCCTTGCCGTTGTCGGTAGTGCTGCTTACATCCTCAAAGCCGTCATCCTTGCCGCCGAACGAAAAATCATCGGTCTTATTGGGCTTTTTAGGCATACCGTTCTCATCCGTACCGAAGCCTGTTGCGATAACGGTAATTGTCATCTCGTCTTCTTTTTCTTTATCGAGATCTACGCCGAAGATGATGTTAGCATCCTCATCAGCTGCTGCACGAACTATACCTGCCGCGGTGTCGATATCGTCAAGGCCGATATCCTCAGAAGCGGAAATGCTTATGATAACGCCCTTAGCGCCGTCGATTGTGGATTCAAGAAGAGGGCTTGAAATAGCTCTCTGAGCCGCCTGCTCAGCCTTATCCTTGCCTTTGGCGGTACCCACGCCCATATGAGCATGGCCCGCATCTTTCATAACTGCGGTTACATCGGCAAAGTCAAGGTTTATAAGAGCCGGCTTAATAATAAGGTCGGAAATACTCTTAACGCCCTGACGAAGAACATCATCTGCTATATCAAACGCATTGAGAAGAGTAATCTTCTGCTCGGATACCTGCTTTAATCTTTCGTTGGGAATAACAACAAGGCTGTCTACATGGCCTGCAAGCTCTGCAATACCTGCCTCTGCCTGCTGCATACGTACCTTACCCTCAAAATCGAAGGGCTTTGTAACTATACCTACGGTGAGTATTCCCTTTTCCTTAGCAATCTCGGCGATAACGGGAGCTGCGCCTGTGCCTGTTCCGCCGCCCATACCTGCGGTGATAAACACCATCTGTGTATCATTGAGCGCTTCAATAATTGCGTCGCGGCTCTCCTCGGCAGCTTTCTGACCGATTTCGGGCTTTGCCCCGGCGCCTCTGCCCTGCGTAATCTTTTCGCCTATCTGAATTTTCTGACCGGCTTTTGAAAAAGCAAGCGTCTGCTTATCGGTATTTATAGCTATAAGCTGAACTCTGCCGAAGTCATTGTTTGCCATACTGTTGACAGCATTTCCGCCGCCTCCGCCAACGCCTATAACTTTAATATTAGTAACGTCATTAAATTCGTTGTCCATTTCAAAATCCATTTGAGAACATCCTCCATTATGTAAAGTCTTTTATTTCACACCTAAATAAAGTTAAACTCATACCTATTTAGGTTAGTATATCATATTATCCCGTTATTTTCAACGTTTTTTTGCATTTATATTGTATATAATTACGGAGATATAAACGGAACCGTTGTGTTATCCTCACGCTGAGGACTGAGATACGCCTTTTTATCGATTGTGAAATCTATACTGCCCGTAAAATCGGGATTATCGCTGTCAAGCCTTGTCAGGGCAGCTTTTACAAAGTCCATTTTATCGTTCACGGAGGACGAAAGTCCCAAAAGCACGGTAACGCGCTCCTTATATACCAATTTAATATTGGAATGGTTGCTCACATCTATACTTGTTATTCCGCTGAGTTCATTTGATTCAAGCAATGTCAGCACATTTTTTATAATGCCAAGGTCGTCGTTATCCTGAAATTCCACGGTTTCCCCCGGTACCGCCGAAATCACCGGTGAGGAATCAATTATGATAATACCGTCGCCGATAGTCATAAGTCCGTCCTCAAGCACTTTGCCCTTGTCGGAAACCAACGTAAAGCTGTCGCCGTTGTCTATTGCAAGCTTGGCGGTTGCAGCCGTGATTTTTATCGTTATTGTTCCCGAAAGATTGCGTTTTATTTCGGCCGACTCAACATAAGGAAGGGTGCATTCGATTCCGGAGGCTGTTTTTTTCTTGCTTGTCATAAACATATTGTCGCCTATATTTATCTGCGACGCAGCTATAACATCCTCATTGCTGTATATCTCGTCACCGGTAACCGCAACATTGTCTATACGGAAAAAGACCGTAAGCGAAAGAGTTACTGCGACGGCAATTATAATTATAATACCCAGGATAAGGGCAATCAGCTTTTTTATCCTGCGTTTTTTCATTTTAATGAGCCTGCTGCGACGGCGCATTTCATCGCGCGAGAGCTGCTGCCCGCCGCCCTGCGTGCGCTCATTTGCCCTGCCGTATGTTACATCGGTCGTCTGCCTCCTGCGAGTGCCGGTCGGTGCAGTCTTCTGCCGACTCCCCCGCGGGTTTCCCGATGTTTTCGGCGAGCTGCCTTGTCTCTTGTTTTTCGGTCCCGTCATTTTCATTTATCCTTCTCACGTCTGCTCCGAGCAGTTTCAGCACCTTTTCAGGAGCTTCATATCCTCTGTCCAAATGCTGCGTACCTGTAATAACCGTCTTGCCGTTTGCGGCGAGACCGGCCGTTATAAGCGCAAAGCCTCCGCGAAGATCCGGAGCTACAACATTTGCGCCCGTCAGATACTTTGAACCCTCTATAACCGCCATCCTGCCCTCGACGCTTATTTTTGCGCCGAGCCGCATAAGCTCAGTTACGTGTTTAAATCTGCTCTCAAATATATTTTCAATTATTACGCTCGTGCCGTCCGCTACGGATAGCATAGCTCCGACTATTGCCTGAGCATCGGTCGGAAAGCCCGGATACGGCATGGTGCGTATCATTTTTACTCTTTTAAGTCTCGGCGGTGCAGACAGACATATCCACCTGCCGCTCGTCGTTATATCACAGCCCGCTTCGGAAAGCACCGGAATCAGCGCGCCGATATGTGCCGGAATTACGTCCTTTATGCAAATTCTGCCGCCGGTTGCCGATGCGGCTATAAGATAAGACGACGCCTCTATGCGGTCGGGTATAACGGTATGGCATGTGCCGTGAAGCTTTTTAGTGCCCTCTATTACTACCGTGCTGTCGCCGGCGCCGGAAATTTTAGCGCCGCAACCGTTTAAAAAATCGGCAAGGTCGCTGATTTCCGGTTCTCGCGCCGCATTTGTAATAACAGTGGTTCCATCCGCCGCGGCGGCGGCTATCATTATGTTTTCTGTGGCTCCGACACTCGGAAAAGAAAGCGTAATATCGGCACCGTGAAGACGTTTGCCGAGCGAACAGTACAGTCTGCCGTGTTCTTCGGTAATTTCGGCACCGAGCTTTCGCATCGACGATAAATGCAGGTCAATAGGTCTGAGGCCTATTTCACAGCCTCCCGGCGAAGATATTTCCGCTTTGCCAGTACGCGCGAGCACAGCACCCAAAAAGACTATCGATGAGCGCATTTCACGCATTAAATCATCGGGAATTTCACTTACGGTAATAACGGACGAGTCCACCTCTACCGTGTGACCGTCGCGTATCACCTTGCAGCCGAGATGCCGAAGTATTTGAATAGCGGCGTCTACATCCGAGAGAGCCGGGCAATTATGTATTTCGCATTTGTCGCCGGTCAAGACCGTAGCCGCTAAAATCGGCAGCGCGCTGTTTTTCGAGCCATGGACTTCAATTTCTCCGCAGAGCCTTCGTCCGCCCTCTATTATTATCTTATCCAATACATACACACCCCTTAAAGAAAAAGGTAACCCTTTTTCATATTATGCAGGGCTGTATGTTTTGGAAACGACAGCTGTTATTTTTTCTCCGCTAACTTTTCTATTATATCACAAATCATCGCAGAAGAGTTTTCAACCGCCATTTTTTTTGCATTCCTGCCGAGTCTTACAAGAGTCTCGCGGTCTGCAACAAGTGAGTCAAACTCGGATATGAGTTTTTCGGAGGTTAAATCCTTTTCCTCAATAACGCGCGCGGCATCGTTTTCCACAAGAGCCATGGCGTTATGGTATTGATGGTTTTCGGCAACATTCGGTGAGGGAATAAGTATTGACGCTCTGCCGACTGCTTCGATCTCGGAAAGTGACGACGCACCGGCTCTGCCGATAACAAGGTCGCTTGCCGCAAGACAGACATCCATATCATCTATATATTCGCGTATTACCACGTTGCTTGCTTTGTTCTCGTCCACGCCGAGCTCTTTTAGCTTTTCGGGAACCCATTTACCGTATTTCCCGGTAGAATGCATAAAGAACAGATTTTTATTTTGCCAACGCTCGGCTATCAAGGCAGTCATATTTTCATTTATTGCCTTTGCACCCAGACTGCCGCCCATCGAGAGCACCATTATGCTGTCGGGCGAAACACCGAGCTTTGCACGTGAAAATTCCCTGTCCGCTTCTATGATTTCGCTTCTTACCGGAAGCCCCGTAACTACAGGCTCATTTTTACATTCAAGGTGTTCCTCTGCCTTTTTAACCGTGAGCATAACCTTGTCCACCGTTTTGGCGAGAGCCTTGTTTGTAACGCCGGGATAGGCGTTTTGCTCATGAATGGCTGTCTTTACGCCAAGCTTACAGGCCGTTCTGACAACGGGACCGCTGACGTATCCGCCGAAGCCTACTACAACGTCCGGTTTAAATTCTTTGATTATTTTTTTGACCTCTCTCGAGGAACTTATCATAAGAAAGAGTGTTTTAATATTTTTAGCTATATTTTTAGCGGAAAACTTTCTCTGGAATCCGGTAATTTCAATTGTTTTAAAGGCGAAGCCCGCCGCAGGTACGAGCTTTGACTCCATATGCTCCTTTGTACCTATAAAAAGTATGTCGGCATCCGGATGGCGGCGTCTGAGCTCGCCTGCGGACGCAAGCGCCGGATTTATATGTCCGCCGGTACCGCCGGCAGCGAATATGACTTTCATATGTTTACTCCTTATTCTTAGGCTTTTTATTTTTCTATTCGCGAATACCTTGATACCGACAGCACTATTCCCATTTCAACAAGCAGCATCATAAGCGATGTACCGCCGTAGCTGAAGAAGGGTAAGCTTATGCCTGTATTCGGCAACGTATCAGTAACAACGCCGATGTTAAGCGCCGTCTGAAGTCCCACCTGAAAGACGATGCCCATTGCAAGCATGGCACCGAAGCGGTCCTTTGCCTTTAGTCCTATAACGACCCCACGCCAAACAAGCAAAACGTACAGCAAAATTATTCCTACCGCTCTGATGAAGCCGAGTTCCTCGCAGACAATCGCAAAAATAAAGTCATTTTGCGGTTCGGAAACATACAGATGCTTCTGTTTTGAGTTACCGAGACCGGTTCCGAAAAGTCCGCCGGAACCTATGGCATAGAGCGAGTTGTTGGTTTGCCATCTTGCTCCCTTAGGGTCGTAGCTTTTATCGAGCCACGCCGTAATTCGCGCGCCCGCGTATTTTTCAAGAAGCTGCGGATTGAGCACAAATATGATAATTGCCACGGCGGCAATTACCGCTATAAGCACAAACCAATGTCTCTTTATCTCGCCGAGATACATCATAATTACTCCTATGGCGAGAATAAGAATGGTGCCGGAAAGGTGATTTTCAAGATAGACAAGACCCGCCGTAACAGTTATAACCAAGGCATAGAAAAGGAGCTGCAAAAACGAATTATACACGACGATATGTCCGCCCGACAGTTCCTTTACTCCGTCTGCAAATTTGGAACGGTTTATTGACTTTCCGACTATTTTTTTATGATTTCTGTCCATTTCGTATGCGCAAAACAAAATTATGGCAAGCTTTGCTATTTCCGACGGCTGGAAGGTAAAAAAGCCGAGATTTATCCATCGGTGGAATTCACCGAACGACGCCGGCAGTATAAGAACTATAACAAGCAGACCCCATGAAACAATAAGACCGGGAACAGCAAGTATTTTAAGATAATCATACCTGAGCTTTGAGATAAGGAGCATACAAATAACGCCGACAACGGCAAAAATCAGCTGACGCTTAAAAAAGTATGTGCTGTCCCCCTTTTTGTTGTAAAAGGCGTAGGTGTAGCTTGCCGAGAACAGCATTACAAGTCCTATTGTAAGTATTGCGATTACAAGAAGAAGAAAGAATACGTCAATTCCGCCGAGTGCGAGAAAATCGGGTCTTCGCGAGCGTTTTTTTGCCTTTTGAGGACGCGGTTTTGCATTTTGGGCGTTCCCTGCCATAATTCTTCCTCCTTTTCCTAAAAATTAAAACGGACATCTGCCGAAATCGGCAAATAAAATTATTTCATTCCGTAATACAAAAGAGCGGTTCCTATAATTCCGCCGAAAAGCTGAACGAGTGTAAACACGACGCATATCTTGCGCTCTTTCCAGCCGCACATTTCAAAGTGGTGGTGTATGGGCGCCATTTTGAAAATTCGTTTGCCGTGTGTTGCCTTGAAGTAGCATATCTGAAGCACATCCGAGAACATTTCGACTACATAGATTATTCCGTAAAGCAAGATTATAAGCGGACAGTCTATGGCATAAGCGAGGGCTACAACCATACCGCCGAGGAACATTGAGCCGGTATCGCCCATCATAACCTTTCCGGGATACCAGTTCCAAATAAGGTATCCGAGACATCCGCCGAGAAGGCAGCCCGCAAGAAGGCTTACACCGAAGAAACCTCTGATAAGTGCCGCCGCTATAAATGAAATTGCCGCCACGGAGGTAACGCTTGCACACAAGCCGTCTACGCCGTCCGTGAAGTTTACGGCATTTACCGTGAGATAAATAACGGCAATTCCGAATATCCAAAAGAAAAATTTAAGGTCGACATTTCCGACGAACGGAATGAACATATACGTGTTTCCCGACATATAGAGCGCCGCAAGATACGCCAGCATCACAAGAATCTGCGCGCCGGTTTTCTGCGCTATGGTAAGGCCGAGATTACGTTTTTTGGCAACCTTAATATAATCGTCCGCGAAGCCGATAAGTCCGAAAGCGACAGCCATTAAAAGTCCCGCGAATATTTTGACCTTCATATCGTCGCCTATGACAACGCTTCCCGAAGTCAGAATATGACCGCCGAGCAGCTTATCGGTTATCAGGACGACAGCGAACGATACAATTATGCTTATTATAAACATAAGACCGCCCATTACGGGAGTACCCTGCTTTGATTTATGCCATGCAGGACCTATGTCAAGAATAGTCTGCCCGAAGTGAAGCTTTCTAAGCCACGGAATTATAACAAATCCGAGCAAAAAAGCTATTAAAAAGCTAAGCAGAACGCCGAATATTAACGCAACCCAAATTTTCATTTACTCTTCCCACTCTCTGTATAAGCTGTTTATAACATCCTCGAGCTTCATTCCGCGACTCGCCTTAAAAAGAACTGCGTCGCCGTCCTTAAGCGTTTCGAGAAGCGTTTTTGCAAGCTCGGTTTTATCGTCAAATGATTTTATTTCATCGACAAATCCTTTTGCTCCCTCGGCAATGTGTTTTGCTTTTGCGCCGTATGTAAAAAGAATGTCGATATTTTTGTTTTCGGTATATTTTCCGACATTTTCATGAGAAACATCGCTGTATTTTCCGAGCTCAAGCATATCGCCGAGAACTGCTATCCTGCGGTTTGATTTAAACGAGGACAACACATCCAGAGCCGCTTTTTGCGAATCAGGGCTTGCGTTGTAGCAATCCTCTATAACCGTTATTCCGCCGACTTTTTTAATACGCTGACGCATTCCGGACGGGACAAAGCTTTTGAGCCCTGCCGCTATTTTCTGCGGCTCCATTCTCATTTCATATCCCACGGCAAACGCCGCAAGAGCGTCGTATACATTATGAATACCGACGGTAGGCACGGTGACGCGCTGTGATGCACCGTAAAATTCGACCGTGAATGATGTAAAACCGTTTTTTTCTTCAATATCCTTCGCCCTGAAATCAACATTCGGATTTTCGATTCCGAAGAAAACAAGCTTATAGTCGGGCTCCCTTACGGTAACGAGCTTATCGTTATCGCCGTTTAATATAAGCGGCGCACCCTTTTTCATACCCTCGAGAATTTCAAGCTTCGCTTTTAGGATTCCGTCACGTGAGCCGAGATACTCTATATGTGAAACGCCGATATTGGTTATTATACCGATGTCGGGACGAGAGCTTTTTGTCATTCTCTCGATTTCGCCGAAATGATTCATACCCATTTCAATAACCGCCGCCTCGGTATCATCTTTAAGGCGAAGCAGAGTTTTGGGCATTCCGATTTCATTATTGAGGTTGCCCTCGGTCTTAATCGTTTTAAACTGCTCGGCAAGCACGGCGTAGGTCATTTCTTTTGTCGTCGTTTTGCCGACCGAGCCGGTAAGGCCTACTACTGTCAAATTATCAAGCGTACCGCGGTAATACCCCGCAAGGTCAAGCAGAGCCTTGCCGGTATCCTTAACTGTGATTACGGGTATGCGGCTGTCAACCTTTTTACGGACAAGCACCGCCGCAGCTCCGTTTTGAGCCGCCTGCGACACAAAGTCGTGCCCGTCAAATTTTTCTCCCTCAAGGCATATGAAAAGGCACCCCTTTGGTATGTCGCGGCTGTCGGTCGAAACCGATGTCACAATACAATCATAGCCCGAGAGCCTGCCGCCTACGGCTTTTGCAATACGCGAAAGAGTTAATTCCATTACTTATCTTTTCCTTCTGCTAATATACCTGCCACAACTTCACGTTCATCATAGTGTATTTTGCCGGTATTTAATATTTGATACGTCTCGTGCCCTTTGCCGGCAAGGAGAACAACATCGCCCTTCTTCGCTTCGCCGAGGGCATATCTTATGGCCTCGGTACGGTCAACAAGAACCTTGATTTTCGCTTTGCAGTTATGCATACCCTCTAAAACATCGTCAACTATAAGCTGCGGGTCTTCGCTTCGCGGATTATCAGAGGTTACAACCGCAACATCTGCAAGGTCGCCTACTATCTTGCCCATTTTAGGGCGTTTGGTCTTGTCTCTGTCGCCGCCGCAGCCGAATACGGCTATAATTCTGCCGTTTGTGGTTTCACGGACCGATGATATTACATTTTCAAGGCCGTCGGGAGAATGTGCGTAATCTATAAGAACGGTATAATCCGTATCCGTCGGAACTACCTCAACTCTGCCGGGCACGCCCTTGCTCTTTTTGAGCGAAGAAAGGACATCGGAAAAATCAAGTCCCGTGAGTATGGCGCAAATTGCGGCGCCCATCGTGTTATAAACGGTAAAGTGACCGGGTATGCCTACGTTTGCTCTGCCGATTTTATCGTTCCAAAGGAGTTCGTACTGCACAGAGGAGGAGGTGCAGACAACATTTTTTGCCACAAACTGCGCCTCATTGTTTTTAACCGAAAACGTCACGACCTTTATCGGGAGTCCGTCTACCATATAATGTGCCGATTCGTCATCGATATTTATAACAGCCGTGTCCGCTATTTCAAACAGCTTGCGCTTGGCGTTTCGATAGTTTTCAAAGGTTTTGTGATAGTCAAGGTGATCCTGCGTGAGATTGGTAAACAATGCTATGTCGAAATGACATCCGTCTACCCTCCCCTGCGCGAGTGCTTGGGAAGAGACCTCCATAACGCAGTATTTACAGCCGCTGTCAACCATTTCCCTGAAGAGCCTCTGAAGCTCTTTGCTGTCGGGAGTGGTAAGCGACGACGGGTACTCTTTGTCGCCAGTTACGTTTTTAACCGTGCCTATAAGTCCGGATTTTATTCCGAGATTATCGAAAATTCCTTTTAAAATAAAGGTTGTTGTAGTCTTTCCGTTTGTTCCGGTAATGCCTATAAGATGAAGCTTCTCGGACGGATTACCGTAAAAATTGGCGCACAATAAAGAATATGCATCTCTTGTGTTCTTAACCAAAATCTGATTTTCAACACCGGTATCATACTCCGCCACTACCGCACGGGCTCCTTTATTCACAGCCTCCTCGGCGGCAGAGTGGCCGTCAAAATGTGCGCCCTTGATGCACACAAAAACGCAGCCCTCGCAAAGCTTTGCGGTATTATCGGTAATATCAGTAATTTCCGTGTCATTAAAATTGCTTTTTGTATCAATGCCCTTTAAAAGCTCTGATAACAGCATCGGTTTTTTCCTCCTGTTTTTTACTTTAATATTATGCGGGACCGTCCTGTACGTTTACGGACGACTTGAAGTAAACTGTAATTACAGAGCCCTGCTCTGCCTCGGTGCCCTCCGCAATGCTCTGCTTATAAGACACAAAGTCATTTGAAGAAGAATTGCCGGCTACCTTTATGTTAAAGCCTGCGTTAACAGCGGCCTTATTGGCTGCGCTGATTGACATATTGCAAAGATTCGGAACGGTGGCAACTGCCTTTTGCGACGAAGAATCGGTATATACCACTATTACTCCGCCCGACCTCATTTGCTGGCCTGCCGCAGGCGTCTGTGAAACTACCTTAGCACCGTCTCCGACAACCTTTACGGTATAGCCCGAGGCTTTTGTCTTTGCATCCTGAGGAGACAATCCGACAAGACTCGGAGCTACGGACGATACGTTTGCCATTTCCTTATCGTCATATCTCGGCTCAACATTCAAGTAGGTCAGCACCTTTTCAAGTATATCGCCTGCTATGGGAGCTGCTACCGCACCGCCACCGTGAGCACCTGTCGGCTCATCTATCGCTACAAGTATTGCTATTTGCGGATCATCGGCGGGGGCAAAGCCGGCAAAGGAGGCAATATACGCTCCCTCGTGTCCGATTTTTTCGGAGGTACCCGTTTTGCCTGCCACGTGGTAACCCGCAACATATGCGTTTTTACCTGTTCCCACGGATACGACCTGCTCCATCATATTAGATACTATCGAAGCGGTTCTTTCGGATATGACCTGCCTCTTTATTATAGGCTCCGTCTTTTTCATGACATTGCCGTCACCGTCAAGCATAGATGATACTACATACGGCTGCATAAGTTTACCGCCGTTTGCTATCGCCGAAACCGCCGTTATTATCTGAATGGGAGTCACCTGGAAGGTTTGACCGAACGAGCTTGAAGACAGCTCCGAAATACCCATTTTATTGAGAGAGTGATATGTCACGTCGGCTACGGGAGTCGCCTCCGCAGGCAAGTCGATGCCTGTTTTTTCGGTAAAACCGAACGCTTCAAAATATTTATAAAAAGTATCTTTACCGAGCTTTTGCCCTATTGTCACAAAGAACGGGTTACAGGAATTCATAAGTCCCTGCGTCAAATTTTCCGTACCGTGGCCGCCCGGCTTCCAGCACTTCTGATAATTATTCGCAACCTGAATACCGCCGGTGCAGGTATATGTTGTATTGAGGTCCACAACACCCTCTTCAAGAGCCGCCGAAACGACTATCGTCTTAAATACCGAACCCGGCTCATATGTATCGCTTATATCGCGATTTCGCCACTGAGCATAAAGAGCGTCCGTCGTCGCCTTTTTTTGCTCGTCGGGAGAGGATATTGCGGATATGCTCTCGGCAAGCACCTTGTTAGAAATCTTATTAGGAGAATTCAAATCAAAGTCGGGCTTTGACGTCATACCGAGTATAGCGCCGGTTTTGACGTCCATTATTATGCCGTAAGCATATTTCGCTCCCGTGTCCGTAAGTGCCTGGTCGAGCGACTGCTCGAGGTAATACTGTATTACCTCGTCTATTGTAAGCACAAGGCTGTAGCCTGCCTTAGCGTCATATGTGGTTTGATAATCCGTGGACATAGAGCCCTGTCTGGCATTTTTAGCCGTTATTATTCTGCCGGCGGTGCCGGTAAGCTCGTCGTTGTATTTCAACTCAAGCCCGAGCCTGCCCGAATCATCGGAATCCGTAAAGCCTATTATTGTGGAAGCAAACGACGAGTAAGGATAATATCTCTTTGTATCGGGATCAACACCGATTATTGAGGAAAGCTTGTTTTCGGAAATAAACGTTTTAAGACGGTCCTTAACATCCGTCTCAACCTCGCCGGCTATTTTTTCGTAGCCGCTGCTTGTGCGCTCCGCCTTTTTGCGAACCGTCTCTTCGTCCACACCGAGCATGGTACTGAGATTTGTAACCACAAGGTCGCGCTGCTCGTCGCTTGTTATCTTTGACGGATTTATATAGACAAGCCACGCCGAAGCACTTTTGGCAAGAGCTTTCATATTTGAATCGTAAATCGTTCCGCGCTGAGCCGAAACCGTGGTGTCCGAAAGCTGATTTTGCTCGGCTTTAAGCTTATATTCGTTGCCGTGAATAAGAGAAATATATGCGAGCGAGCCGACACATACAAGAAAAGCTGCGGCGATGAAGCACAGCACCGTAACAGCTCTTTTACCCATTCTCTTTGAAGGTCCGGTCTGCATATTTTTCTCCTTTCATTAAATTTAAGTCTGATTTTGTTTTCCGTTTGTCGAATTGAAAAGCGAAAAAGGTGCAAAAGGCGCGCGATTCAGACAAAATAAATAGCATAACGAGAGTTAAGTATAGCTACCTTAACCCTCGTTTTATTTTATTTCATTTTACGTGTATATATTCCAAAAGTTTGGTTATAAGCGACTTTGACTCTTTTGAGTCGGAGGACGATGCTTTGCCTCCGGAAACAGTTACCTTATCATCGCCGGAAAGGTCTATATATTCTATCTGATAATTTTCCGCCTTTACCATTCCGAGAACATTTTGTGCATAATCATCGACCTTTTCAAGAGATATTGTCGAATCGAGCTGCATATTAAGCCTGACGGTCTCGGCCTGCGCCGCCGTAAGATTTGACTCAGTCTTGGCGATTTGACGGTCAAGCTCGTCCACACGCAGCTTGCTGTAAAGCAGAGCCGCAAAAAGCGAGAGCAAAACAGCGGCAACCGTAAGCACCTTTGCCGCACGCAAAGCCGTGGCTCGCATTTCGTTTTTTGCCTCGACCGTTGTTTTCTTTTTTCGTGTTACAAGCCGCATACCGGAGTCGGCCGTACGCTCTCCGACGCCGGGCAGGGTAGCTATTTTTCTCGCGGCATTATGATCGAATGAGACGGGTTTCGGCTCAAACATGGAAAAATCATAATTACCGTACTTGTCGTAATTACCTGCCATTTTTTCTCCTCCGGGAAATTTATCTTAAAATCTAATCATCTTTAATCTTTTTTATTGAACGAAGCCGTGCCGAACGCGAACGAGGATTACGTGCCAACTCTTCGTCGCTTGCCGCAACACCCTTTACGGTAATCTCACCGCGCGGCGTTTTTCCGCAAACACAAACCGGAAAATCCTTTGGGCAAGTGCAGCCCTCACAAAAGTGTGCAAAGCGTTTTTTCACCATACGGTCCTCAAGAGAATGGAATGTTATTACCGAAAGAATTCCGCCAACCTTAAGCGACGAAAACATATCATCAAGTGCCGAATCAAGCTTTGTAAGCTCACCGTTTACCTCTATACGGATCGCCTGAAAAGTTCTGCGTGCCGGATGCGAGTCTCGCATTGCACGCTGAGGCATTGACATTTTAATAATATCGCAAAGCTCAAATGTTGTTGAAATTCTTTTATTTTCACGTTCTTTTACTATATTTTTAGCTATGCTCTTTGCATACCGTTCTTCACCGTAGTCTCTGATTATACGATAAAGTTCATCTTCGGAATAAGTGTTAACAACATCCGCGGCACTTTTGCCCTCTTTGCTCATACGCATATCAAGCGGCGCGTCCATATGAAACGAAAATCCGCGCTCGGCAGTATCTATCTGGTGAGAGCTGACGCCGAGATCCGCCATAATTCCGTCGGCTTTTCTGCCGTTCAATATTGCGGATATGTTATCAAATGTATTGTGAACTATCTCAACATTCGGAAAAGACGCAAAGCGCGCCTTCAATACCTCAATAGCCTCAGGGTCGCGGTCAATGGCTATAAGCCTGCCCTTATCGGAAAGCCTTTGAGCCACAGCGTGGGAATGCCCCCCACCGCCCGCGGTACAATCGACGTAAAGGCCGTCGGGCTTTATTTCGAGTGAATTGACAGTTTCGTTAAATAATACGGGAATGTGTTCAAAATCCATTTTAAATACCTATCAGAACTGAATCTGCGAATAGTCGAAGGTCTGACGAATGTTTCTCGCACGTTCCATGGTCTTGTAGTATTTATCTGCATCCCATATTTCAAGGCGCTTACCTACGCCGGCAACGACAACATTCTTTTTAAGCCCGGCAAAGTCGCAAAATTCTGTAGGAATGGTAATCCTGCCCTGCTTGTCCGGCTCAACCTCAACCATACCGCCGAAAAAAAGACGCTGCATATCAAAATTCTGAGTATTGATAACAGACTCGGCTATCTTGCTCCACTCTTCGTCGGAATAGATGTAAAGGCAATCGCTGCCGTCTATCGGGCAGAACACTCTGAAGGTAGAACCGAGCTTATTACGCATCTTGGCAGGAATGAAAAGGCGGTTTTTGGCGTCTATGGTGTGTTCTTTATAGCTGCCGAAGCTTTCGGTACGCTTTTGCGCCGCCGAGGTTTCGGTAGTTTTTTCTTTAACATTTTCGTCAGCCACTTTATTCATTCCTCCTTTCTGCTCCAAAGTGTGGGTTTTTACTCCTCAAATATGGGTTTTTTAAACATTTCTCACCTATTGACTGTAATTATAAAGCATACTCACCCATTTTGCAATAACTAAAGCAAAAAAAACTTTGTTAAATTTAAATGAATTTTCGACATGATTTTTGGGCATAAAAGAACGGTATTCAGCATAATAGCCGAATACCGTATCGTAAATTATCGTATTTTGACCTTAAAAAGGCCGTTTTTAAACGGGTCTTACCGGAATATTTTTCTCCTTGAGATATTTTTTCAGCGATTCTATCGGGATTTCATTAAAGTGGAAAAGCGACGCCGCCAAAACAGCGTCCGCCTTGCCTACCGTAAAAGCATCGTAAAAATGTTTCAGCTCACCCGCTCCGCCCGATGCGATAACGGGAATACCGACGCTTTCGGAGACAGCTCTTGTAAGTTCAAGGTCGTAGCCCTTTTTTTGACCGTCGCAGTCCATACTCGTCAAAAGTATTTCGCCTGCGCCGCGCTTTTCCGCCTCAGTCGCCCAAAGGACCGCATCAATTCCCGTGGGGATTCGTCCGCCGTTTAAATAGACCTCCCATTTTCCGTTGTCGGTACGCTTTGCATCAATGGCGCAGACAACGCATTGACTTCCGAATTTGTATGCCGCGTCATTTATAAGGTCGGGATTTCTGACAGCCGCTGAATTCACCGAAATTTTATCGGCACCGGCTCTTAGTAGCTCCTTAAAGTCGTCGGTAGAGCGGATTCCGCCGCCCACCGTAAACGGAATGAATATAGAATTTGCTACTCGTGAGACTATATCGAGCATTGTGCCTCTGCCGTCATTGGTAGCGGTTATATCGAGAAGCACAAGCTCGTCTGCGCCCTTTTTATCATATTCCACGGCGCATTGCACGGGATCGCCGGCGTCGCGTAAATTTACAAAGCTGACACCCTTGACAACCCTGCCGTTTTTAACGTCAAGACACGGGATAATTCTTTTAGCGTACAAGTGTGTCACCTCCGAGCTTCGCAAAATTTTCAAGTATTTTAAGTCCTACTCTGCCGCTCTTTTCGGGGTGAAACTGCGTAGCATAGAGGTTTATTTCGGGGACCGCCACGGAAGAATCGAACGAAATTCCGTATTCCGTTTTCGTAGCGACGTCCGAGCGATTTTCGGCGTCGAGATAATATGAATGAACAAAATAGACAAACGAGCCGTCTGCAATGCCGTCATATATAGGGCAAGGCTTTTTGATGTCTGCGGAATTCCACCCGATGTGCGGAATTTTAAGCCCCATATCCGACGGAAAACGCTTCACCTTTCCTTTTAATATGCCGAGTCCCAAAACGCCGGGGCTTTCCTCGGAGGAGTCAAAAAGAAGCTGCAGCCCGAGACAAATTCCCAAAAACGGCTTGCTTCCGAGTGCCGCCTTTTTAACAGCCTCACAAAGTCCGCTTTCGGTCATACAATTCATGGCATCGCCGAACGAGCCGACACCCGGCAAAATACAAGCACTTGCATTTTCAATTTCGGACGCTCTGCTCGTAACAAGGCTCTCGGCTCCGATGAAATCAAGAGCTTTTTTTACGCTTTGTAAATTTCCGGCGCCGTAATCTATTATTGCTATCATATAATACTTCTCCCCGAAGAAAAAATATGAAATATTGTACCATTATTCTTTTCTGTTTGCAACCGTCGGAGACACAGCATTTATAACATTTACAAAACCCATCGGAAAATAAAAATCGGCAAGTATCAAAAGATACTTACCGATTTTGGTGGGAGAGAGTGGATTCGAACCACTGAAGTCAGTGACGACAGATTTACAGTCTGTTCCCTTTGGCCGCTCGGGAACTCTCCCATATTAAATTATGATGCGTAAAATGGAGCTGGTGGACGGACTTGAACCCCCGACCTGCTGATTACAAATCAGCTGCTCTACCAACTGAGCTACACCAGCGTTTCGAACGCTTGAATATATTATCATAAAAGGGCGGTTTCGTCAACACAAATTTTAAAAATTTTTAAAAAACTTTGTAAAACCCGTTTCTCGGTGAATCGGTAATTAAGAGCATTCGGCGAAAACGGGTTTAAAACCCCTTGCAAATATGACTGCCTGCCGACACAATACATACTCTTGCTTTTTACCGCGCAATACTGTATAATTTATTCCAAAAATAACGATAAAAGACACATTAATTACTCGCTGCAAATGCAGCTGTTTCCGGTAAGGCGTGTTGTATTGAACAGTAATGATACAAGCCTTATCTTATAGGAGTTTTTATATGAAGGACAAAGCACAAAAAAATATTAAGATGCATTCGGTTCAGTTCAACTTCATAATGAACGCCATACTGACCGTTTCTTCATTTATTTTTCCGCTGATAACGTTCCCGTATATTTCGCGTACCCTTTTGGTAGACGGTATCGGAAAGGTGAATTTCGCAACGTCGGTAATTTCATACTTTACCATGTTCGCTTCGCTCGGTATACCGACATACGGTATCCGCGCGTGCGCAAGAGTTCGCGACGACCGCGAAAAGCTCACAAAAACCGCACAGGAACTTATAATAATAAACCTTATCACCTCGGCAATAACATACGCTGTATTTTTTATACTGCTCTTTACCGTTGACAGGTTCTATCAGGACAAAACACTGCTCACCGTAACCAGCGTTTCGATTATACTCAACACCTTGGGCGTTACATGGCTTTATTCGGCTCTTGAACAATATTCGTATATCACGGTAAGGAACATTGCCTGTAAGCTTGTCTCCGTAATATTGATGTTCATATTCGTCCACAACACATCGGATTATGTGATTTACGGTGTAATTGCGGTCTTGGCATCGGGCGGCTCGAACCTTTTGAACTTTATCAATCTGAAAAAATATATTTCTCTGCGACCCGTAGGGCATTATGATTTTAAGCAACATTTGCAGCCGATATTCATTTTCTTTGCGACATCGATTGCGATAAGCATTTACACAAACCTTGACACGGTTATGCTCGGCTTTATGACCGACGACACACAGGTAGGCTTATACAGTGCTTCCGTTAAGGTTAAAACCGTTTTGCTCGCCGTGGTCTCTTCTCTCGGAAACGTTCTTTTACCGAGGCTGTCGGTTTATATACACGACAATGATTACAGTAAATTCAGAGAGGCGCTGTCAAGAGTTCTGAACTTTCTGCTTTTGATAACTATACCTTTGACGTTATTCTTTACGCTCTACGTTAAAGACTCCATTATATTGCTTTCCGGCGAAGCCTTCTTAGACGCCTCTCTTTCAATGAGACTTTTGATGCCCACGGTATTTTTCTGCGCCCTCAGCGGAATGACCGGCAATCAGATGCTGGTACCGCTCGGCAGAGAAAAGGCTGTAATGCTGTCGGTAAGCATAGGTGCTGTTTTTGATTTTGTTTTAAACTTCTTCGTAATTCCGAAAATGGGAGCTGCCGGTGCGGCACTCTCGACACTTCTTACGGAATTTTTGGTTTTGGTGGTACAGACATTCTTCTTAAAGGACCATCTCGGCAAAGTCATACGCGGAGTAAAGGCATTGCCCATTCTTTTAAGTGCTGCCGTATCCACGGGTGCCGGAATCGTGATACAGCACTATATGGGCGTTTCAAACTCATTTTTACGGCTTGTCATCGGTGCGGTTTCGTTCTTTGGAATTTATTTTGTTCTGCTTCTGATTTTAAAGGAAAAGTTCCTTACGGAAAACCTTACGCTTGCACTTGAAAAGCTGAAATCGCTGCTGTCTTCGAGAAAGCAGCAGCCGAAGGATTAGTTATTTTACGGTTTTACAAACCGTGAAATAAGCATTAAGCAAATCGAAGAAACCGAATTGTACACCCCCCGATAGAGGTCTTTTACTCCTATCGGGGGTTTATGCTGTAATTTTGCCGGAAAGCCTTTGTTCCGCATATCTTCACAAAAGTTCAAACAGATCTTTGCGGCATTTGATTTTTCCGCTTTTTTTAAGCTTACCTATAACAGCGGACAGTCCCGAACGGTCAACCTCGAGATAATCCGCAAGCTGCTGACGGTCATAGGTAATGTGAAAGCTGCTTTTTCCCTGCTCCTTAGCCGTCTGCATTAAATATGTCATCAGCTTTTCCTCCGTAGAGCGTTTACTTGTCACCTCAAGTCTTTTCATAAGGACAAGATTTTTCACCGATGACGTTCGCAGCAAATTTAGAATAAAACAGTTATATATATCCGTATTTTTGAGAGGAATATCCGGCAGACTGAGGAGCATGACAACGGTTTCGTCAAGGGCAACGACATCTACCGGAATACTTTTTATTCCGGCACATACAAACGCTTCACCGAACACCTCAGAAGGCTCCAACACAGCGACTATACTGCGATTGCCGTAGTAATCCGTCCGCTCTATTTGCGCGTTACCGTGAAGTACAACACCTATATGCTCAGGTTTTTCGCCCTCGGAGAAAATAACGTCGCCTTTAGAGTATTTAACAACCTTAGAGTTCAAAATCTCGGTCAGGCACTTTATGTCGTCTATGTCAAATCCCGTAAACATACGACACTTTTTGAGTATTTCAAAATAATTATCCATTTTGCCTCCGTTTGTTGAAAATTCAACATACAATTCGGTTTTATTATATTATAATGTCCTCACAAGTCAAGAAAAATAAATTTCGGAGGATATACCATGATAAGAAAAATCATTAAAATAGATGAAGAAAAGTGCAACGGCTGCGGCGCATGTGCCGCCGCCTGCCACGAGGGTGCAATAGATATGGTAAACGGCAAAGCCAGGCTCATGCGCGAGGATTACTGCGACGGCCTCGGCGACTGCCTGCCCGCCTGCCCCACCGGAGCTATAACATTTGAAGAAAGAGAAGCTCCCGAATACAACGAGGAAGCCGTTAAAAAGGCAAAAATGCACAAAGCGGCGGCTATGCTTCACGGCGGCTGCCCCGGTTCACGTTCAAGGGCAATTGAGCGCAAAAACGAAGTTCCAAAAAGCACGAACACGGTTTCGGAAAGCCGTTTGAGGCAATGGCCCGTTCAGATAAAGCTCGTTCCGGTAACCGCTCCGTACTTTGAGAATGCGGATTTACTCATATCAGCCGACTGTGCTGCTTACGCATACGGAAATTTCCACGCAGATTTCATAAAGAATCGTATAACTCTTATAGGCTGCCCGAAGCTTGACGACACGGACTATTCGGAAAAGCTGACGGAAATTATAGCGCTCAACAACATCAAAAGCGTTACCGTTGTGAGAATGGAGGTTCCCTGCTGCGGAGGTATTGAAAACGCCGCAAAACAGGCTGTAAAGCGAAGCGGAAAATTTATACCGTGGCACGTGGTGACGATATCGACCGACGGAAACATTTTGGATTAAAAAGCAAAATGAACAAAGAAAAAATGAGCTGTAAATTTTTACAGCTCATTTTTTATCAAGAATTCTCTTTAATGTATTTGCCGTATTTAATTCTGTTAACTACAAAGCCTACACCGAGAGCCAGCAGAAGCGGAATCAGCAGTATAATAAGAGCCAGTATACCGCAAACGACAATCGGAACGCCTTTTTTGCTCTTTTTGACGTTGCACTCGGGCTTTTCCTCTTTTTGAGGTTTCTTCCCCTGCTCGCCCTCTTTATAGAACGGTCTTATAGGAAGTATGGCGTCATATGACGGTATGCCCGAATTATGCAAAAGCGGTTCCGCAAAATCGGTAAACGAATCAGCAACCTTTATAAGCTTGCGCGGCTTTATATGCAGAGCGGCAAAAACCGAATCTACAATGTGAAGAAGCCCTACGGTTATTTTATATTCGTTATCGTCAACACTGTAAAGGTCTTCTCCGCCGTACAAATTAACAACAAGGTCACAGATAAAGTCAACAACGCTTTTATCGGCAATATCGGCATAATCCTCGGGCTTCAGCCCTGTTTCGGCACGGGTCAGCTTTGCGACTTTACCTATTGTAAGAGCATTAAGCTTTTTGGCAAACGGTTTTATAAGCCAGCCGATTTTATAAATGAGTTTTTTCTTTATGCTCATTGCCGTCGCCATATCGGCAAGCGTCGGAATATCCGTTCCGGCGGCTTTTATCATATCCTTTACCATACCGATAAGCTGATATTTGAGATACTCCTGAAGGGTTTTGCCCTCCAAATCGAAGTCCACCGTTTCGGTTATGAGGTCGGTGGTGGTTGAAACCATTTTTACATCCGGGTCCAAAACAATGGTGCGTATCGGTGCGGGATAACCTACGGTTGCGGCGGTTGCTATATCGTAAAGCGTATTTCCGCGGTCGCTCGTTATCATGTCTATATCGTGTACGTGAGTATGGCCCGTAAGAATAAACTGTATGCCTAAGTCGGCAAGCTCGTTTCTGCGCGTCTTGTAGTCGCCGAGCATATCGTTTTTGCCTATCAGCTCATAAATCGGCGACGGGGCTATAAGCGGATGGTGAGTCATAGCCAAAATAAACTGATCGTTTTTGCGTGCATCCTCCGCCTGAGCCTTTATCCACTCAAAGCACTCATCCGAAAAGCCGCTTTTTCCCGAGAGATTGCGGTCGTCATTAAGTGCAAAAAGCCTGTAACCGTCGGCAAGCTGCACTACATACGACATACTGTCTCGATGAACAGCAATCGCTTCATCGGGGCCGAACTCTTTATACATATCATAGAGCTGCTCACGCTTTGCGGCAGGGATTTTCACCTTTTCATTGCCTACAAAGCTGTCTGTCAAGCCGTCATCCTGATAGTCGTGGGTTGCCGTAAGAACATAAACGCGCTTTCCGCTCTTTTTTAAATCGCGGAGCATTTCGATAAATTCCTCATGTGCCTCAATTTCACCGTTGTTGGTGGTATCGCCCGAAAGCAAAACGATATCGGTTCGTTTATCTTCTTTTATCTGCTTAAAGGCCGCTCTTAAAAGCTCCTCGCTGTATTTTAAAAGCTTTTGGCTTTTGGCGTTTGCCGCATCGTAAGCCTTACCCTTAGTGCCGGTCTTTTTTGAATAGTAATGCGTGTCCGTTATCACGGTCACGGTAAGAGGTGTTTTTGCCAAATTTACTGACCCCCTTTTATTACTTTATCGCTTTTGTTTTGATTTCGTCTGCAAGGCGGTCGCAAAGAGACGAAAGCTCCATGGAGCCTATATCGCCCTCGCCGCGATGGCGAACGGAAACAGTACCGTTTTCAACTTCTTTGTCGCCGACAACGAGCATATACGGCGTCTTTTGAAGCTGCGCCTCACGTATTTTATATCCGATTTTTTCAGAGCGATCGTCAACCTTTACGCGGATACCGTATTTTTTAAGCTCCGCCTCGATTTCATGCGCTCTGTCTGCATGGCGGTCGGCAATCGGAAGAACGACGGCCTGTACGGGTGACAGCCAAAGCGGGAACGCGCCTGCAAAATGCTCTATAAGAACGCCGATAAATCTCTCTACCGAGCCGAAAACAACGCGGTGAATCATAACGGGGCAGTGCTTTTCGCCGTCGGCACCCGTGTATTCAAGATTAAATCTCTCGGGAAGCTGGAAGTCAAGCTGAATAGTACCGCACTGCCAGGTTCTGCCGAGCGAATCTTCAATGTGGAAGTCAAGCTTCGGACCGTAGAACGCACCGTCGCCCTCATTTACGGTATATTCCTTACCGATGCTTTCGATTGCGTCGGAAAGCGATTTTGTGGCTTTGTCCCATTCCTCTTTTGTGCCCATATGGTCCTCGGGCATGGTTGAAAGCTCTATGGTATACGGCAGCTTAAAGAGATTATAAACCTCGTCAAAGAGCTGTGATATTCTTACAACCTCGTCGCGTATCTGGTCGGGAGCGAGGAGTATATGAGCATCGTCCTGAGTGAAGCAACGTACGCGGAAAAGTCCGTGAAGCGCGCCCGAAAGCTCGTGGCGATGTACTCTGCCGAGTTCACCGTAGCGAAGAGGCAATTCCTTGTATGAATGAGGCTCAAGCTCATAAACAAGTATGCTACCGGGGCAGTTCATCGGCTTTATGGCGAAATCCTCACCGTCGATAACGGTTGTATACATATTATCCTTGTAGTGATCCCAGTGACCCGAAGTCTCCCAAAGCGAACGCTTCATTATCTGAGGAGTGGATATCTCAAGATAACCCCACCTCTCGTGAACCTCGTGCCAATAATCAATAAGAGTATTGCGGAGAATCATACCGTTGGGAAGGAAGAACGGCATTCCGGGAGCCTCGTCGCGAAGTGCAAAAAGCCCAAGCTCCTTACCGAGCTTTCTGTGGTCGCGCTTTTTAGCCTCTTCAATTCTTTCAAGATATTCCGTAAGCTCGGACTGCTTTGTGAAAGATATACCATATATACGCTGAAGCATTTTATTTTTTTCATCGCCGCGCCAATAAGCGCCTGCTATGGACGTGAGTTTAAACGCCTTTACTCGGCCCGTGTCGGGAATATGCGGCCCCGCGCAAAGCTCGGTGAATTCCGCCTGCTTATAAAATGAAATCTTCTCGCCTTTGCCGGCATGCTCTTTAATAAGCTCAACCTTATACGGCTCGTCCTTTTTCTCCATAAGCTTTAAAGCCTCGTCTGCGGAGAGGTCGAACTGCTCAAGCGGAATATTTTCCTTTACGATTTTCTTCATTTCAGCCTCGATTTTTTCGAGAATTTCGGGAGTGAAAGAAAAATCCACGTCGAAGTCATAGTAAAATCCGTTTGCTATTGACGGTCCTATTGCAAGCTTGGCACTCGGATAAAGACGTTTAACAGCCTGCGCGAGTATATGCGAAGTTGTATGCCAAAATGCCTTTTTGCCGTCCTCATCATCAAAGGTAAGTATTTCTACATGACAATCCTTTGTTACCGGAGTGCGAAGGTCGCAAGTCTCGCCGTCAATCTTTGCAAGGCAGGCGGCTTTGTAAAGCCCCATGCCGATAGACTTTGCTATATCCATTACGGTCGTGCCGCTTTGGAACTCCTTTACAACATCATCCTTCAATGTAACCTTTACCATAAAAACTACCTCCATTATAATTAAAAAGCACTTCATCCCAAATTACTGGGATGAAGTGCTATGCATTCCACGGTTCCACCCGAATTGACGATAAAAATCGCCCGCTCAACTGCTTTTAACGCAAGCTTACGTCACGCCTTAATCATCTGTTTTCGACGCGCGCTCGGGAGCGGTATCGGGCAGCTTTGCACGCTCTTCTTTCAGCCAACGAAAGAGCTCTCTTATGTGCAAACGACTTGCCGTCATTCTCCGTCAACGGTTTAACCTTTTTACTTTGGCTCTATATTATACTCATTTTTCCGATATGTCAAGAGATGATTTTAATTAAAAATTCTATTACAAAAACAGCGACGCAGGAGGACAGCGCAACCGTGAGCAAGCCCTTCTCAAAAAACGCAAGCAGCAGTGCCACTATGAGCCCTGCCACAGCCGACCACACGCTCCCCGTAGACGAAAAAACCGCCGGAAATGTCATCGCCGCCAATACGGCATACGGAATGTAATAAAGAAACGATCTTATAAATCTGTTTTCGATTTTTTTGCGAAAAATCACAAGCGGCAGCATTCTTATAAGATATGTGACAAGCGCCATAACCGCTATATATATAAATATGTTCTCAGCCGTTTTCATTTGCTTCGTCCTCCTTTACGGGTTTCAAGAGGGCGCCGACAGTTGCGGAAAGAACGGCGCAAATGATTATTACAAATCCCGAAGAGACTTTACAAAGACCCGGCACGTATTTGAAACATATACTCAACGCCGCCGACAATAATACCACAACAGCCACAGTCTTATTATGCTTTGCGGGCGGTATAAATATAGCTATAAACATACCGTAAATCGCAATGCCGAGAGCGGAGCGCACGGACAGCGGAAGCACGGTGCTCGCCGCAGCACCTATAAGAGTGCCGAGAGTCCACCCGACTATCGGCAAAAGAGCAAGCCCGTACATATATTTTTTGCCGACCTCTCCTTTTTGACCTGAGGCTACGGCAAATATTTCATCGGTATTGCTGAACGCTATTAAAAATCGGTCAAGCAAATTTACGCTCTTGTGAAGCTTTTGCGACAGAGAAACCGACATCAGCGCATAGCGTATGTTTATAACAAGCTGTGTTAGTGCCATTTCAAGATAAGCACCGCCGGCAAGAATTAAATCAAGCCCTGCAAACTGACCTGCCGAGGTCAAATTTGTCATAGAGATAAGCACCGCCGTAAAAACGGGCAAGCCGCCCTCGACAGCCATCATACCGAATGTAAACGAAACCGAAAGATAGCCGAGCGCTATCGGCAGACCGTCTTTCAGTCCTTTTTTAAAACTGTTTTGAAATTCCGTCATTTTTCTTCCTGCGTTTTCTTCCCTACGATATAAAAAGCACACCTCGGTGAAGCCCCGAACGGTGTGCTTTTAACAGCATTGAATATTATAATCACAAAGTCGATTTATGTCAATATTATTCGGTTTTATTCTTTAATCGAAGTGCTCTTGTGGCGTTGATAACTGCTACAACCATAACTCCGACATCGGCGAATATGGCGACTCCCATATTTGCAATGCCTACTGCGCTGAGCACAAGGCAAACGGCTTTCACAAGAAGGGCAAACGCAATGTTTTCTCTTACTATCTTCAGCGTGTGAACCGAAATTTTTTTCGCAAGAGAAATCTTAGCCGGATCATCGTCCATAAGCACTATATCGGCCGCCTCTATTGCCGCGTCCGAGCCGAGCGCGCCCATCGCTATGCCTATGTCGGCTCTTGAGAGCACGGGAGCGTCGTTTATTCCGTCGCCGACAAACGCCAGCTTTTCTTTGGGCTCTTTTTTGTCAAGGAGCTTTTCGACCTCCGATACCTTATCGGCAGGGAGAAGTTCAGAGTGAACCTCGTCTATGCCTATTTCCGCGGCTACCCTGTCGGCAGCGGCCTTGGAGTCGCCCGTGAGCATTACCGTCTTTTTGACGCCGTGCTTTTTGAGTTCGCTGAGAGCAAACTTTGTATTAGGCTTTACAACATCTGATATTACAATACAGCCGGCATATTTTCCGTCCTCGGAAACATACACAACCGTACCCTCGTTATGCTCGGTTGAGACAGCGATATTCTCTTCCTTCATCAGCTTTAAATTGCCGACTAACACTCTTTTACCGTCAACTGCAGCCGACACGCCATGCCCTGCAATCTCTTTTATGTCTTTGACATTATTTTCGTCAATATCCTTGCCGTAATATTTTTTAAGACTGAGGCTTATCGGGTGACTCGAAGCGCTCTCGGAATACGCCGCCAAGCGTACAATGGAATCCTTTGTGTATCCGTTTTCGGGATATACTCCGGTTACCTCAAAAACTCCCTTTGTAAGAGTTCCGGTTTTATCAAACACAACATATTTCGTATCTGAAAGCCCCTCAAGATAATTGGAGCCTTTAACAAGTATACCGTTCGCCGAAGCACAACCTATACCCGCAAAAAACGAGAGCGGAACCGATATTACAAGAGCGCACGGACAGCTGATGACAAGGAAGGTAAGCGCTCTGAATATCCAATCGCTCCACATGGCCGTGTGACCGGCAATAAGCCTTATAACCGGAGGTAAAATTGCGAGTGCAAGTGCCGAAAAGCAAACCGCCGGAGTATAATATCTTGCAAATTTTGTTATGAAATTCTCGGAGCGCGACTTTTTCATACTTGAATTTTCAACAAGGTCAAGTATTTTTGATACGGTTGAATCGCCGAACTCCTTAGTGGTTTTTACCTTGATGACGCCGGTCATATTGATGCAGCCGCTTATAACCTCATCGCCCGTTTTGACATTTCGCGGCAGGCTCTCACCGGTTAAAGCACTTGTATTGAGCGATGTGTCACCACTTGTAACAATGCCGTCTATCGGGATTTTCTCGCCGGGATTTACGGTTATTTCGGTACCGACCGCCACTTCGTCGGGATCGACCTTTTCGAGTTTTCCGTCAACCTCGACATTTGCATAGTCGGGTCTTATATCCATTAAGGCGGAAATATTGCGTCTGCTCTTGCCGACAGCTATGCTTTGGAAAAGCTCACCTATCTGATAAAAGAGCATAACGGCAACGCCCTCTTTATAATCGCCGAGTGCTATGGCACCGACGGTAGCAACCGCCATAAGGAAATTCTCATCAAAAACCTGACCCTTAAAAATGCCTTTAACGGCCTTTTTGAGAATGTCGTAGCCGATTATAAAATACGGTATCAGGTTTAAAACAAGCCAAATGTATTTATTGAGAGTTATAAATTTGCCGAGGACGGAAAGACATACTATCAGCACAGCCGAAGCAATTATCCGCCACAGAACGTTTTTCTGTTTTTTACTCATAAATATCTCCCTCACTTATTTATTTGCCGAAAGCGGCATCGCATAACATCAGATATATATTTCGCAGTCATCCTCTACTCTTTTGCAATTTTTGAGGACTTTTTTCATAACGGCTGCCTCATCGGCATCGTCGTCAAATTCTACTTTCATTTTTTGTGTCATAAAAGATACAACGGCTTCACGAACGCCGTCGGTCTTTTGAGCGGCTTCCTCCATCTTTGCGGCACAGTTTGCACAATCGACTTCTATATTGTATGTTTTTTTCATAATAACAACCCTTTCTTCGGCTGCTCTCTTTCGGAACAGTTGAGCAATCATTCATTTGTTGTCTATATTATAGTTGAACATATGCTCAATTGTCAATATGTTTTTTAAAATTTTAATTTTTTTATTTTGGTGAAGCAACATTTCTAAAGCGAAAATTTGCACGGATAAAAGTCTTTCTGTCTGTACGATTTCACATAGAAAGTGAAAAAAGCCCCGAATAATGTTTTCGCATATTCGGGACACTATAAATTATTCAATTGTGACGGAATATTATATCGACAATATAATCGCCGATTTAATATCATGTATATTTAAGAAGCCTTAATCGCCCAAGTGCTGATGGCGAATATGCTCGTCCGCTATTTCGATAACGGTTGTAATGTGCTCATCGTCAAAGCTGTAAAACACATGCTTGCCGTCTCGGCGAGCCTTAACTATGTTGTTCGCCTTTAAGAGCGCAAGCTGATGAGACACGGCTGACTTAGTCATACCGAGTGCTGCGGCAAGGTCGCAAACGCACACCTCGCGCTTATCAAGCGCCATAACTATTTTGGCTCTCGTGGGATCGCCGAGGACTTTAAACAGGTTTGAAACACCGTTTATCTCCTCCTCCGAAAACATATTGTTTTTTATATCGTCAACAACCTCTTGCATAACGGCATTACAGTCGCACTTATTATCAGCCATTATTTTTCACCTCATAAACATACGGTATCGTACTGTAAGAATATTATATATCTTAAAAACAAATATTTCAAATAAAATGTGTATACACAAAGGAACGCCAAACGGTATTGCAAAAAAGGACTCAGCCTACGCTAAGTCCTTTTTGGTGACCCGGACGAGATTTGAACTCGTGTTACCGCCGTGAAAGGGCGGTGTCTTGACCGCTTGACCACCGGGCCGTTATGGTAGCGGCAGTGGGACTTGAACCTACGACCTTCCGGGTATGAACCGGACGCTCTAGCCAACTAAGCTATGCCGCCATATATGCCGCTTTTTCAGCGGCTTTGATATTATAATATAAAGTGTGCCTGTTGTCAATAGTTTATTTATGACAAAATAAAAATTACATTGCAATGCGGCATGCCGTTTTTCAAAAGCCGCATTGCAACAAAAAAGTCAAACTATTACTTCTCCATGAGCGTTACCATTACCGCCTTTTGAGCGTGGAGACGGTTTTCGGCCTCATCAAATATCTCATCCGCGTGAGACTCGAACACATCTGCGGTTATCTCTTCACCGCGGTGAGCAGGCAAGCAATGCTGAACCATACAGCCGCTGTTTGCAACCGCAAGCAGTTCCTTATTGACCTGATATTTGCCGCCGAATATTTTTTTGCGTTCTTCGGCTTCACCCTCCTGACCCATTGACGCCCAAACGTCGGTAAAGATGACGTCGGCACCGCTTGCAGCCTCCATAGGCTCGGTAAACATCGAAAATCCCGCATAATTATTTGCAAAGTCAAGCACGCGGCTGTCGGGGCTGTACCCCTCGGGGCAAGCCACCGATACCTGCATACCGGTTTTAAGTCCGCCGACTATAAGAGAATTTGCCATATTGTTGCCGTCACCTATGTAGCACATTTTAAGGCCGTCAAGGTGCCCCTTGTGCTCACGTACCGTCATAAGGTCGGCAAGCACCTGGCACGGATGGCAAAAATCGGTAAGGCCGTTAATTATCGGAATAGAGCCGTACTTCGCGAGTGCCTCAACCTCGGACTGCTCAAACGTTCTTATCATAATGCCGTCGATATAGCGAGAGAGAACTCTTGCGGTATCCTGTATAGGCTCGCCGCGTCCTATCTGAAGATCGCGGTTTGAAAGAAAGAGTGCCTGACCGCCGAGCTGATACATACCGGTCTCAAAAGAAACTCTTGTTCTTGTTGAGGATTTTTGAAAAATCATACCGAGGGTCTGACCCTTGAGCCTTTGATGCGCTATGCCGTGCTTGTTTTCATATTTAAGCTGATCGGCAAGATTTAAAAGGTCAGATATTTCACCGGGAGTTGTCGATAAAAGACTTAACAAATGCTTCATTTTAATTCACAGAGCCTTTCCGGCTACAAATATAGTCACGTTGCCCCTGCCGTAGCCGTGCAAGGCGTGAAAAACTGCATAGGAGTTTATTCAGAAAGGGTCTTTTCGAGAATCTCAAGTCCCCTGTCTATTTCGTCATATGTTATGGTGAGCGGAGGAAGCATACGAAGCGACTGCTTGGCGGTTAAAATAAGAAGCCCGTTTTCAACACAGCGCGCCGCCACATCCGCCGCCTTTTGATTTTTAAGGTCTATACCTATCATAAGGCCCATACCGCGTACCTCGGAAACATCCTTAAACGAAGAAACCTTGTTTCTTATGTATTCGCCCTTTTCGCGGACGTCCTTTAAAAATTCTTCGTCAAGTCGATTTAATATCTCGACCGCGCCCGATAAAACCACGGGATTTCCGCCGAAGGTAGTCCCGTGAGTGCCGGGAGTCAAAACGCTGCCGAACTGCTCTTTTGCAAGGCACACTCCTATCGGCAGTCCGCCGCCGAGACCCTTTGCGGATGTTAAAACGTCCGGTTTTACGCCGATATTTTCCCAAGCATAGAGCTTACCTGTTCTGCCGACGCCTGTCTGCACTTCGTCGAATATGAGAACAATATCGTTTTCATCGCAAAGCTCTCTTATGTATTCTATATAATCGCGCGGAGTTATTACGACTCCGCCCTCGCCCTGTATAACCTCAAGTATTACCGCGCAAACCGTTCCGTCGAGAAGCTCGGAAAACGCTTTTTTGTCGCCTGCCTCGGCATATTTAAAGCCACCCATAAAAGGCATAAAATACTTGTGGTAGTGCTCCTGCCCCGTTGCGGTTATTGTAGCCATGGTTCTGCCGTGGAAAGAATTCACAAGCGATATTATCGTATTTCGGTTTTCACCGTAGCGGTCAAAGCTGTATTTTCTCGCAAGCTTTATGGCGCACTCATTTGCCTCCGCTCCGGAATTGCAAAAAAGCACCTTATCAAATCCGCTTTTTTCGCACAGAAGCTTTGCCGCCTCGGCAACAGGCTCGTTATAATAGAGATTTGATGTATGCTGAATTTTATCTATCTGCCCAATAACAGCCTTTTTCCAGCCATCATCGTTTACGCCGAAAATATTAACGCCTATACCCGAAGTAAAATCAATTACCACTCTGCCGTCGGAGGCCGTCAGAGACGCATTTTTGCCGCCCGTCAAGGCTATCGGAAAATGGCCGTAAGTCGGCATTAAATATTTGTCGGCAGTATTTTTAATTTCGTTAAAATCCATTTTATCAGTCCTTAATAAACTAATCTTATTATATATACAAAGTCCGAAAAATGCAATTGCCGTTTAACGCAAGCTGTTGTCGGCGAAGCTGTATGTTATATACTTGCTGTCTGCACAAAACAAAGTATTACGGAAATAGGCACAAATCTTGATTTCGTGAAATTTTTTTCGTTAGACGAGGCGTGTAAAACGATGCTGTATGTATATACTGCGAGCTGCACAGAACGAAGTATAACGGAAAAAAGACACGAAATCACCCGTGAAACATTGTGCCGAAGCCCTCATCCGTGAATAACTCCATAAGAATAGAATGCGGTATACGTCCGTCGATTATGTTGGTCTGAAGAACTCCGCGGCGGACGGCCTCTACGCAGCAGTCGATTTTCGGTATCATACCGCCGGAGATAACGCCCTGAGACTTGAGCGACGGTATTTCGGAAACCTGAACGTCGTGAATTAAAGTGGAATCATCGTCTTTATCCATTAAAAGTCCGCTGATGTCGGTCATAAGCAAAAGCTTTTCCGCGTGGAGACTTGCGGCTATTGCCGCCGCGGCGGTATCGGCGTTTATATTGAACACCTCGCCGTTCTCGCCCGTTGCAACGGAGGAGATAACGGGGATATATTTATTTTCAAGAGTGTAATCTATAACGTCGGTATCTATTTCGGTTATCTCGCCTACAAATCCGACGTCCGATTTTGTGTATTTTACGGCCTTCATCATTTCGCCGTCGATACCGCAAAGGCCTATCGCCTTGCCGCCGTGCTTTGAAATGAGCTGTACCAAATGCTTATTCACCTTGCCTGCCAAAACCATTTGAACAATATCTATTGTCTCTTCGTCGGTATAGCGCAGTCCGTCTACAAAGCGGCTCTGCTTGCCGACACGTTTGAGCATATCGGATATTTCCGGTCCGCCGCCGTGAACAAGCACAATATTTACTCCGACGGAACGAAGAAGAACTATGTCGGTCATTACGGCATCCTGAAGCTCTTCGTTTACCATGGCATTGCCGCCGTACTTTATGACGACCGTTTTATTTTGATATTTCTGAATATACGGTAAGGCTTGAACGAGAACCTCGGAACGGTCCGAATTTGTAATATTTGATATTTCCATATTTCTCCTCCGATAAATGTCTGTGAATGCTGCGTTTATGCGTTTTACGCTCAGGTGCGGTAATCGCCGTTTATCTTGACGTAATCGTATGTCAAATCACAGCCGTAAGCCGCGGCAGAGAAGCTGCCTGATTTTAAATCGACAAGGATATACACCTCATCACAGACTAAGACTTTTTTCGCAAGTTCTTCGGAAAACGGAATTCCCGAGCCGTCCTTGCACACTTCTATTTCTCCGCCTGCCGAGCTGAATTTCACATCAACCTTATGAACGTCAATATCGGCTCCGCTGTAGCCGAGAGCGCAGAGAATTCTGCCCCAGTTTGCATCCGCTCCGAACATAGCCGCCTTAACAAGCGACGAGCATATAACCGACTTTGCACATATTTTTGCCGTCTTTTGGTCATCGGCACCCGAAACAATACATTCGACAAGCTTTGTTGCACCCTCGCCGTCTTTCGCCATAAGCTTTACAAGCTTTTCGCAAATTGCCGCAAGCGCACAAGTAAAGGCTTTATAATCTGCGTTTTCGGAGGTTATTTTCTCGTTTCCGCAAAGTCCCGACGCCAAAACAGCCACGGTATCGTTGGTGGATGTGTCGCCGTCTACGGAGAGCATATTAAAGCTGTCTTTAACCACCTCGAGAAGTGATTTTTTAAGCATTTCCGCTGAAATGTCAGCATCCGTTGTAATAAAAGCAAGCATCGTTGCCATATTCGGGTGAATCATACCGCTACCCTTGGAAATGGCACCTATACGGCATTTTTTGCCGCCGAGAGAAAACTCACAGGCAAATTCTTTTTTTACGGTGTCCGTTGTCATTATCGCATTTGCCGCAGAATCCGAGCCGTCCTTATTAAGACCCGAAACAAGCTTCGCCATACCGTTTTTAATGGGCTCAAGGTCTATTGGCTGACCTATAACTCCGGTGGAGGCTACCACAATATCGCTTTTTGAAATGCCGAGTGCGTCCGCGGTTATTTTGCACATTTCCTCCGCTTTTTCAACTCCGTCGGCATTGCAGGTATTGGCTATGCCGCTGTTGCAGACAATTGCGCGCGCCTTGCCGTCGCTTATATTTTCACGTGTGACGGTTATCGGTGCTCCGCACACAAGATTTTGCGTATAAACAGCCGCCGCGTCACAGTCCTTTTCACAGTAAATAAGTGCGAGATCCTTTTTCTCCTTATTTTTACGGATTCCGCAATGAATTCCGTTTGCGGTAAATCCTTTCGGTGCGGCGACACCGCCGCCGATAAAACTTAATTCCATTATAATTTACCTTTCATTTATAATCTTACAGGTCAAGTCCGTATTCGGGAGGTAAACCCATAACAATATTCATACATTCCAAAGCCGCTCCCGACGCACCCTTGCCGAGATTGTCGTAAAGAGCCATAAGAAGAAGTCTGTCGTCATTTCCGGCTACGGTGACAGCCATACTGTCAAGCTCAGCTTTAGAATTTGCCGCGACAAAGCCGCCGTTATCAAAAGCCTCTTTATATTTAACTATGTCCGAAGCGTATTTTGAGCGGTAAACCGCTTTAATGTCCTCTGCGGTTTTTCCGCCTTTGAGATCCGTTTTAAACACCGGAACCGTGACGAGCATACCGCTGAAATAATCACAGACATACGGACAAAATATCGGTGTAACTGACAGGCCCGAAATTTTTCGCATTTCTTTGAGGTGCTTATGCTCCTGATTTAAAGCGTATTCACGGGGAGCAAAAAGCTCCGGTGCTTTCTCGTCGCTTTCATACATAGCGATACCTTTTTTGCCGGCTCCGCTGTAACCCGAAACGGCGTGACAGATAAATCCGTGGTCCGGAGAAACAATACCCTCGTCCAAAAGAGGCTTTACAAGCGCTATAAATCCGCTTGCATAACAGCCCGGCGACGCTATACGCTTTGAAGAAGCCACGGTTTTAAATCCGTCTTTAAATATTTCGGGGAAACCGTAAGCCCACCCCTCGCTTGTACGGTGAGCGGTTGATGTATCTATAATAACCGTGTCGTCATTTGTAACAAGCTCTGCCGCCTCGATTGCCGCAGCGTCCGGAAGGCAGAGAAAAGCTATATCGGCACTGTTGAGAGCTTCCTTTCTTGATTTTATGTCCTTGCGAAGCTCATCGGGAAGAGTTAAAAGCTCAATATCATCTCTTTTTTTCAGACGGTCAAATATTTTAAGACCCGTAGTTCCCTGGCTGCCGTCTATAAATACTTTTTTCATATTATTCACCATAGCCTTTCAGGCACCAAACAGTTTATTAAAAATCACCGTATATTCTTTGAAGCCTTAGCGGGGCGCAACCGGTGATTTTCGCCGTCTCAAAATTATACCGCAGGCAAATTTTGATGGCAATATAATTTAAAAAGTGTAACTTTTCACACTATTAGTCTTGTTCTTTTAATATTTTTTCTATTCTCTTTGCCTCTTTCAGCACGTTCTGCGGTGCCGGTCCGCCGAGCGAAGTCCTGCCGTTTACGCACTTGTCGAGATTTATGGCGTCATAAACGCCGTCGTCAAACAAATCGCATATCTTTTTGTATTCTTCAAGAGGCAATGTTTCAAGCGTAAGTCCTTTTTTAATGCAGAGAGCCACTATTTCACCTGTGGCCTTATATGCGTCACGGAACGGCAATCCCTTGCCGACGAGATAATCGGCGCAGTCGGTAGCGTTGATAAATCCGCCTGCCGCGGCTTTACGCATATTTTCGGGAAGAGCCGTCATTGTGTCAAGCATGGGGATAAATGTGGTAAGGCAGATTTTAACGGTGTCAAAGGCGTCAAATATAGCTTCCTTATCCTCCTGCATATCCTTATTATAAGCGAGAGGCAATCCCTTCATCATTGTCAGAAGTGTCATAAGATCGCCGAAAACACGACCGGTTTTGCCGCGGATAAGCTCGGTTATGTCGGGATTTTTCTTTTGCGGCATTATTGACGAGCCGGTTGAAAAAGCATCGTCAAGCTCAACGAATTTGAACTCCCATGAGCACCAGAGGATTATCTCCTCAGAAAAGCGCGAGAGATGAACCATAAGTATTGACAAAGCTGACGCAAGCTCCATACAAAAGTCCCTGTCCGATACGCCGTCAAGCGAATTGAGCATAGGTCCCGTAAAGCCGAGTGCCTCGGCTGTCATTTCGCGGTCAGTATTATATGTTGTACCGGCAAGTGCACATGAGCCGAGCGGGCAGTAATTCATTCTTCTCTGCGCGTCGGCAATACGTTCGCGATCACGCAGAAGCATTTCGGCATACGCCAAAAGATGATGGCCGAATGTTATGGGCTGAGCGCGCTGCATATGAGTGTAACCCGGCATAACGGCGTCTGCATACTTTTCAGCCTTTTTACACAGAACACCTATAAGCTCCGTGACAAGCGAATAAACGCTGTTGCACTCGCGGCGCAAATACAGTCTGACGTCAAGAGCTACCTGGTCGTTTCTGCTGCGCGCGGTATGAAGTCTTTTGCCGGCCGCGCCTACGCGCTTTGTGAGCTCGCCCTCAACAAAGGTATGTATATCCTCTGCATTCGGGTCTATCTCCAACGTACCGTTTTCGATTTCCGCCTTAATGGCTTTTAATCCGTCAACAATTTTTGAAAGGTCATCCGCCGATATGATATTTTGCGCGCAAAGCATAGTGGCGTGTGCAATACTGCCGTCTATATCTTCCTTATACATTCTGCTGTCAAACGCTATTGACGAATTAAAATCGTTGGTTTTGGGGTCTAAAGCCTTTTGAAATCTGCCCTGCCAAAGCTGCATTTTTTTACTCCTATCAAATACCACACAGCGACAAGAGACAGAAACATCTCTTGTCGCACGTGGTAGTGCTAAGCACTGTTGTTTATTTTTTCAAGCGGTTTACAATGATTATTTGTTATCTCTCTTTGCGTCAAGTAAAGCTTTTACCTTTGTGGGGAGTCCGAAGAGATTGATAAATCCGGTAGCGTCGGTCTGATCGTATGCGCCGCCGTCATCGCCGAACGAAGCAACATTTTCATCATAAAGAGTATACGGGGAGGTGACGCCTGCGTTTATAACGTTGCCCTTATAGAGCTTAAGCTTAACGTCGCCGGTTACGGTCTGCTGAGTGTTGTCGACAAAAGCCGCAAGAGCTTCGCGAAGAGGTGAGAACCATTTGCCGTTGTATACGAGCTCGCCGTATTTCTCGGCAACGAGTTTTTTGTAATGAGATGTGTCACGGTCGAGAGTTATCATTTCAAGAAGCTCATGAGCCTTGTAGAGGATTGTTCCGCCGGGAGTCTCATAAACACCGCGTGATTTCATACCTACAAGACGGTTCTCGACTATGTCAAGAAGGCCTATACCGTTTTCTCCGCCGAGCTTATTGAGCTTTTCGACAAGGGAAACAGCGTCAAGCTCTTCGCCGTCAACAGCTGTGGGAACGCCCTTTTCAAAATGGATTGTAACATATGTAGGCTCATCGGGAGCTTTTTCGGGAGAAACTCCGAGCTCAAGGAAGCCGTCTTTATTATACTGCGGTTCATTTGCCGGATTTTCAAGGTCAAGTCCCTCGTGAGAGAGATGCCATACGTTTTTATCTTTTGAGTAATTTGTTTCACGATTGATTTTAAGCGGAATCTGATGAGCCTCGGCGTAGTCTATTTCTTCATCACGCGATTTTATGTCCCACTCACGCCAAGGAGCTATAATCTCCATCTCGGGAGCGAGTGCTTTAAGAGCAAGCTCGAAACGAACCTGATCGTTGCCCTTGCCGGTGCAGCCGTGGCAAATAGCGTCTGCGCCCTCTTTTTTTGCTATATCGGCAAGACCCTTTGCGATACAGGGACGAGCGTGCGATGTACCGAGAAGATACTCTTCATACTCGGCGCCTGCTTTAAGGCAAGGCCAGATATAGTTTTCGATATAATCCTTTTTAAGATCGAGTACATAGAGCTTTGAAGCGCCGGTCTTGAGAGCCTTCTCCTCAAGTCCGTCGAGCTCAGTTCCCTGACCTACGTCGCCGGAAACCGCTATAACTTCGCAGTTATTGTAATTTTCTTTAAGCCACGGAATGATGATTGACGTATCAAGTCCGCCGGAATAAGCGAGTACGACTTTTTTGATGTCTTTCTTGTCCTTTTTCATAAATGTTACCTCCGAGCATCGGCAAAAGCCTTTAATTTTTGATTACGAAGAGATTATACACCAATCACATTTAAAATCAAGTGTTTTTTGCATAAATATTCAAGTTTTGTGTATATTTGTGCGATATAACGACATAAATATACATTATGTACTCTGTTTTATGCAATATTTAACCTGATTTATGAATTTTTATGCAAAAACTAAAGCCGAGCGAGAAATTTCGCCCGGCTCAGCCGTTATTTTTGGTTATTTTTTAAAGCTTTTTTCGCCTTGGACTTTTTAACTCCGCGCGTTATAAGCCCGGCCGTCAGGGCAATTATCACAGCGCCTGCCGAAAAAGCCGCTATCTTAATGTTATGTACATACTGCCCCTCATAATATCTTGCCTTGTTTGAGCTCTTGTAACCGACAAGGTCATTATAATACATCATATAAGTACTGTAATCGAGAGTGTTTTCGTCTATATCTATAACGCGCGACCCGTGGAGAGGTCCGTTACCGTAAATATAAAATCCGACTCCGCTCGTATGCACCATATCAATGCCCTCATACGTGCCGCAAAAGTCATTGTTGTGATCGTGCCCGAAGAACGCCGCCTTAATGTCTCCCTGCTGCTTCCAAGCGTCAAATTCGCCGCCGTTCACCTCTGCGGGACACGGCCCCTCGCCAAGATGACCGCTTGCAATATCCGTATTAAGTACATAATACTTACCGTCTTTTTTTACCGCACCGTCCGTGCCCTTGGGAACCTCCTTTAAAAGTTCATATATTTCGGGAACGGGTATATGCTGGAAAAGGAGAGACGGCATAGGTTCTCCGCCGTTTTCAGCTTTCAGGGCATCGCTCGTTTTTTTGTACCAAGCAAGCTGATCCTCGGCGACGTGGGCATATCCGCCGTTTTCTTTATCATATGTACCGGAATCTATAAACCAAAGATTAAAGACGTTCTTTGTGCCGTCCGAGCTTTTTATAGGAAGATTATAGTTGCCGCAGCCGGTCATAGCTTCCCCCTCGGAAGCGAGGCAGCCCGGCATAGAATTATAGACCTCCATTTGGAACTGTTTGGAGACCTTACCCTCGTCATCGTGGTTGCCGTATACTATTGCAAACGGTATGTTCTGTGAGGTAACTGGTTCCATAATCTGCCTGATTGCCTTTTCGACACGCTTTTTGCTTCTGTAAAGCACGGGCGACGGGCCGTGTATATTATCGCCGGTAAATACAACAAGGTCGGGCTTTGCGGCTTCAATCGAAGCATACATAAGATCAAGCGTCTCTTCGCACGGATTTAAATCATCCTGCGGATCCGCAAATACGAGTATACGAAATTTACCGTCTTTAAATTTAAGCGTAGTTTCATCCCCTGTTTCGGCAAAGCTCTGAATTGCAAAGCACGGTGAAACCACCGATAAACAAAGAATTACCGATAAAATAATGTTTAATACCTTTTTCATTTTATCCTCCCAATGCGCGTATCCTCTCGAATACATTTCTCCTGCAAAATAAATAATGCCGACGCAAAAGCTATTGCGACAAAACAGCATATAAAATAATATGCTGTTTTGAACAATAAAATCAGCGAAGGCTTAATGATTTTGTATGATTATTCTAACATCGGGACGGTTTTAATTCAACAGCAATAATCAACAATAAAAACGTGCTTTTTTCGACAATTCGAGCAACTCATTTTTTTATCGATTTCAAATACTCTTTATCCCTGTCCGAGAGTTCCGCATCAAGAAGCAATTCAGGGCGTTTTTTTAATGTAGTCTCAAGTGCCTTTTCGTGTCGCCACTTGTCAATATTCGCGTGATGCCCCGACAAGAGTATATCGGGAACCTTTTCCCCGTGCCATTCGTACGGTCTTGTATATTGCGGATATTCCAAAAGTCCGTTATAGTGACTTTCAAGCTCCTTAGCTTCGTCATTCGGCAGAACATTTTCGAGCATACGAGAAATACTGTCGGCAAGCACAAGCGCAGGCAACTCGCCGCCCGTCAGGACATAATCGCCTATTGAAATCTCTTCATCGACTATCTCATCGAGAATTCTCTGGTCCACGCCCTCATAATGACCGCAAAGCAGCACAATCCGGTCTGTAAGGGCAAGCTCCTTTACTCTCTGCTGCGTCAAAGTTTTGCCCTGCGGCGACATATATATAAGGTGCGGTTTTTCTTCGCCGTCACCGTAAAGGCTCTTATAGCAGTCATATATGGGCTGCGGACCCATCAGCATACCCATTCCGCCGCCGTACGGCGCATCATCAACACGGTTATGCTTATCAAGTGTAAAGTCTCTTATATTTACACAGTTTATCTCGACGTAGCCGTTTTTTCGCGCTCTGCCTATAATACTTTCGGACAGCACCGACTCGCACATTTCCGGAAAAAGCGTCATTATGTCTATTCTCATTCTCCGTCCTCCCTTATTGCACACTCATCGGAGAAAAGGCCTTTGAGCGGACGAAGATATACTTTTTTGTTTTCGACATCAAGCTTCACTACCACTGAGGGAATTACGGGAACCAACGTCTCTTTTCCGTTTTTATCTTTGACAGTCCAAGCGTCATTTGCAACGCCTTTCATAACATCGGTAACTGTTCCGTACAATACATCGGTATTATCCGCGTCATACACAGCGCAGCCTATTACATCCTCAACGAACGCTTTGCCGCTGTCAAGATGAACATCCTTTCGGTCAAAATACAACACTCTGCCGCGGTATTTTTCTGCTTCTTCGATTGTAAGAACGCCGTCGAGCTTTAACAGGGCTGCATTTTTATGCGGGCGCACCGAAACAACGCCGACTGCCCTCTTACCGTCGGCATCAAGATACAATGTTTTGATTTTTTTCAAAAAATCCGCGCCGTCGCACCATACGTCAAAGCGCATTTCGCCTCTGACGCCGTGCATACCGACTACCTTACCGGCCTCAAGAAATTGTTTTAACATATAAATTCACCGATTGCCGCTTTAAAACGGCACTAAATAAAATGAGTACAAGAGGAAGCCCCCCTGTACTCGTTTACTGTCAGTCGATCTCAACCTGAACTCTTGTGCCGTCCTTTGTGGCTCGAGCCTTAACAACGGTTCTGATAGCCTTGGCTATTCTGCCCTGCTTGCCTATAACTCTGCCCATATCGTTTTCGGCAACGTGAAGGTGATACACCGTAACGCCTCTGTCATCAGTCTCATCTACCGTAACGGAAACCGAGTCCGGCTCATCAACGAGTCCTTTAGCGATCTGTTCGAGAAGCTCTTTCAACTAAAAGACCTCCTATTATTTAATGATTCCGCTCTGCTTTAATACAGATTTAGCGGTCTCTGTGGGCTGAGCGCCGTTTTTGAGCCACTGCTCTGCCTTTTCAGCGTCAATCTTAATTTCAGCCGGAGACTTCATAGGATCAAAAGTACCTATTTCTTCGATAAATCTGCCGTCACGCGGAGCTCTTGAATCTGCAACAACTACACGATAGAAAGGAGCTTTTTTAGCGCCTACACGACGAAGTCTGATTTTTACTGCCATTGTTTTTTCCTCCAAATATATAATTATTAAATTTATAAACTACACTTATAAAGTGCGATTAACAAAAGTTACATTCCGTAATTGCCGAAATTTCCCATTTTACTGAAGCGGCGACGTGCGGATTTTGAATTAAACTGTTTAAACAGCTTCTGCATATCGCGATACTGCTTCAAAAGCTTGTTGACATCCTCAACCTGCATACCGCAGCCTGCGGCAATTCTGCGCTTACGTGACGGATTTATAATATCGGGGTTGGAGCGCTCCTTATATGTCATCGAAAAGATGATTGCCTGAACGCGGTCAAACTGACTCTCGTCTACGTCCATATCCTTTATCTTACTGCCGACGCCGGGGAGCATACCGAGCAAATCCTTCATAGAGCCCATTTTTCTTATCTGCTGAAGCTGAGACAGAAGGTCGTTTAAATCAAACTTGTTTTTTCTGAGTTTCTTTTCAAGCTCGGCGGCCTTCTTTTCGTCAAGAGCCATTTCCGCCTTTTCGATAAGTGAGAGCATATCGCCCATACCGAGAATTCGCGAAGCCATACGGTCGGGGTGAAAATAGTCAAGCTCCGTGAGCTTCTCTCCCATACCGACAAACTTTATAGGCTTACCGGTAACAGCTCTCGCGGAGAGCGCCGCGCCGCCTCTTGTATCACCGTCAAGTTTTGTAAGTACCATACCGTCGATGCCGAGCGCATCGTCAAATGCACTTGCCACCGTGACGGCGTCCTGACCGGTCATAGCGTCAACAACAAGAAGAATCTCGTGGGGATGAACCTCGGCCTTAATGTTTTTAAGCTCGTTCATCAGCGTTTCATCTATATGCAGACGGCCTGCCGTATCTATGAAAACGTAGTCATATCCCTTATCCTTGGCAAGGGAAACTGCATCTTTCGCTATTTTAACCGGGTCGCCCTGACCCTCTTCGAACACGGTGACTCCGGCCTGCTCGCCGACTACCTGCAGCTGCTTTATGGCAGCCGGTCGGTACACGTCGCACGCAACAAGCAGCGGTCTGTGACCCTCGGTTTTAAGCTTCAATGCTATTTTAGCACAATGAGTTGTTTTACCGGAGCCCTGAAGGCCGCACATCATAATGATTGTGGGTCCGTGTGAAGCGTATGCGAGCTTTGAGCCGGTTCCGCCCATAAGCTCGGTCAATTCCTCATTGACTATTTTTATAACCATTTGAGCCGGCGTAAGACTCTCTAAAACGTGTGAGCCTATTGCGCGCTCGGTAACTTTATTTGTAAAATCCTTTGCGACCTTATAGTTAACGTCCGCTTCAAGAAGAGCGAGGCGAACCTCACGCATAGCTTCTTTAACGTCGCTCTCGGTAAGGTTGCCTTTGCTGCGAAGCCTTTTAAAAGCGGCTTCAAGTCTGTCCGATAATCCTTCAAATGCCATAAACTTACCTCTGTAATTACTCTATGATAGACAAAGCAAGAGATTTTATCTTTACCGTAGTGTCGTTTATCTCTCGAGAAAGCCCGTGATTTAAATTATAATCGCTGATTTCCTCGGCACAGTTTATAATATCGCCAAGAGTGGTTTTTATGCCATTCCATTTTTTTACGAATCCGAGTCTCGACTCCATCTCGTAGAGCTGCCCCTCGGCACGTTTTATCGCATCGCGCACACCCTGACGGGTTATGCCCTCGTTCTCGGCAATTTCGGCAAGAGAAAGGTCGTCGTTATAATAAAGATTGATAAAATCACGCTGTTTCGCAGTAAGCATATCACCGTAGAAATCAAGCAAAATCGTTATTTCAACATTATTTGCCAAAACTACCACTCCTTAAAGAAAAAGTCCCTGTAAAGCCAGCGACTTTACAAGGACATATTATACTAAATTATATTGTAATTGTCAAGAAAAAGTTTAGTTCTTCTTGGTTGTTCCGCCGCCCCAGTCAATAACGGCGTTCTTTGAGGGGTCCCAGTTTGGGTCGTTAGTTGTGGGCGTTGTGGCGGGTTCGGTGGGCTTGGTTACGGGCTCAGAGGGTTTTGTAGCCGGCCGGGTGGGCTCGGTTACAGGCTCCGTGGGCTTCGTAGTATTTTCCGTTGTCGGCTTCGTTGTTTTTTCGGTTGTCGGCTCGGATACGGACGAAGTCTCTTTTGCCGTAGTCTCGGCATCGGAAACCTTGAGCCCTGCCGCTATACGCAAAATGTATACGGCGTCGCACGAATCAATTTTACCGTCACCGTTTAAATCGGCTCTTTTGATTTCGTCATTTGAGAGGCTCAAAAGTCCGGCATCACATTTCATAACAAGCATGGCATCTGCCGAATCAACTTTACCGTCGCCGTTAACGTCTCCGCGGTTTTTACCGTCGCCGACAGCAAAAGCCATTACCGCCGCAACCGACAGCACAATTACGGCCGCTGACAGAATACTGAATAGTTTTTTCATCTTAGTTCCTTTTATTATCGAGCACTCCAATCAATAACAGCCGCATGGCTCTCATCCGCAGGATCACCTGTTCCTATTTTTACGGTACCGCTTTCGCTTTTGGTTGGAGCGTCATTCGGCTTTTCGGGCTTATCCTCGCCGTTCGGCTCTGTCTCGGCAGCCTGCTCGGAGGTCTTGGTTATAAGGTCTTCGTAGAACTCAACCGAACCGTCCTTGCCGGTGGTTACGGGAATAAGCTCTCCGTTTATGTTTGTTACGAATTTTTCGCCCGATTCATCGGTTGTGTATTCAATGGACGTTGTTTCGGAGGGAGCGGCTGTAGTATCGTCCTTTTCCCAGCTTCTCTTTTTTCCGCAGGAAATAAACACCACCGAAATCATAAGTATCAAAAGTGCGACAGCAATAATTTTTTTATTCATATTTTTCTCCTTTGCGGCTTTTGCTGAAATTATTTTAGCACAATCGTCATTTCAATGCAACACACCGTAATAATCTTACAAATAATATATGACGAAATCACTTTAATTCGGCTATCGTAACGCCCTCTTCACCCTCGCCGTATACACCCGTTCTGTACGATTTTATGTTCGGATGGTCTTTTAAGTGCTGCTGTATGGCTCTTCTGAGCGTGCCTGTTCCCTTACCGTGAATTATTGTAAGCTCATTAAGACCGGAGCGAAGCACTCCGTCAATAAACATATCAAGGTCGGCTATTGCCTCCTCAACCGATTCACCGCGCAAATCCACGCTTGACTTACCGCTCGGCAAGGACTTTTCCTTTACGGAACGGTAAAGGCTCTGCTTCTTCGGCTTTTTCTTCGGAGCCAAAAGACGAAGCTCCGATGCCTTGACCTTCATCTTCATAACGCCTGCTTTTACCTCGGCGTTACCGTTTTTATCAAGCGATACGACCTCGGCCTCGGTGCCGAGCGTTTTAACAAATACATTATCACCCGTCTTTAACGGTCTCGGCAAAACGTAATCGTCGTCATCGCCGTCAAAGTCGTTTTTCTCGTATGTCATATCATCTATGGTGTTGAGATGCTGTTTTAACGCCGCCTTTGCCTTGCGTGCCATCTCTGAAGCGTTTTTCTCATTCGACTGCTCGCGCTTCAGGCGATCAAGCTCCATCATAAGAGACGCTGCGGCACGCTTTGCGTTTTCAAGTATGCGTTTCGCCTCGTTTTGAGCCATAAGTATTTGCGTTTCGCCCTTTTGCTTTGCAAGTGACAGCTCGTTTTCCGCCTTTTTCTTTATCTCGTCTATCTCGTTTTGCATTTCGGCGGTCTTTTCTTTTTCCTTTTCCATTTCGAGGCGTGTTTTTTGGAGCGTATCAACAACATCCTCAAATCTGGTATTTTCCTCCGAGATAAGCTTTGCCGCCTCATCTATGACCTCTTTTGACAAGCCGAGCTTTTGAGATATCGCAAATGCGTTGGAACGACCGGGTATACCCGTTATCAGCTTATATGTAGGCTTCAAGGTATCAACAGAAAACTCGCAGGATGCGTTTTCGACTCTGTTCGTGCGAAGCGCATATTCCTTAAGTTCGGAATAATGGGTTGTCGCCGCTATTTTGGCACCCTTACGGCGGAGATCCTCAAGCACCGCAACAGCCAAAGCTGCGCCCTCTACGGGATCGGTTCCCGCTCCGAGCTCATCGATTAAAACGAGAGAGCTTTCATCAACGTTATTGCTTATATTTACGATTGTCGTCATATGTGCCGAAAAAGTGGAGAGCGACTGCTCAATACTCTGCTCTTCGCCGATGTCGGCAAACACGTTTTTAAATACGGCTATACTGCTGTTTTCGTTTGCCGGTATAAAAAGACCGCACTCCGCCATAAGAGTTAAAAGTCCTATTGTTTTTATAGAGACGGTTTTACCGCCGGTATTGGGGCCTGTTATGACAAGAGAATCATATTTGTCACCGAGCGACACGTCTATGGGCACGGCTTTTTTCGGGTCAAGTAACGGATGGCGAGCTTTTTTAAGCTCGATAACACCGCGCGAATTTATAATCGGCATTGTAGCCTTCATCTTATAGGCAAGCTGAGCCTTTGAGAAAATCAGGTTAAGCTCCGCCGCCGATTCGCAGCTTATTTTTATTGTATCGGCAAAGCTCCCTGCCTCCTCTGACAGTTCCGAAAGAATTCTTTCTATTTCATCGCGTTCACGGCTTTCAAGCACCTTTATACGGTTATTTGCCTCTATTACAGCCGCCGGTTCAATAAATACCGTGGCACCGCTTCCGGATGTATCATGAACCATACCCGAGACCTCGCTTCGGTGCTCGGCCTTTACGGGAACGACAAATCGGCCGTTTCGCTGTGTGATTATAGCGTCCTGCAAGCTTGATTTGTATTTCGGAGAGCGTATCATACCGTCAAGCTTGTCGCGTATTTTGGACTCCTCGAGTCTTTTGTGCCTGCGTATATCTTTAAGCGCAGGTGAAGCATTGTCCGACATTTCGGTATCGGACAAAACAGCATTGTTTATTTTATCCTCAAGATATTTATTTGTGTAGAGTGAATTAAAAAGGTCGTCTATCGCGGTATCCATACCGGCACTTTTTGAGCGCCACTCGGTTATACCGCGTATCACGCGCAAATCGCAGGAAATATCCAAAAGCTCACGCATGGACAGCGTGCCGCCGGACGACGCACGGCTCAGCTGATTGTTAACATTTATAAGGCCTCCGAACGAGGGCGCGCCGAATTTTGCTATAAGTATATGAGCAGCCTCCGTTTCGGAAAGGCGTTTTTGCACCTCAAAAAAATCGCCGCTCGGCTGCAGCGACAACGCCGCAAGCCTTGTCTCCTCGCAGGAGGTCATTTCCGAAAGAGTTGAAAGTATTTTCGGAAGCTCAAGTGAAATGTGGTATTTATTCATAATTAGTCCTTTACAGAATAATAAAAATCAAGTGTTTTAAACGGTCTGTCCGTCTTTGAGGCAAGGTATTTCTCGGTGATGTAGCTGAGGTCCTCGCTCGCTTCAGGCGACAGCTTAAAATTGTATAATATATCTATTTTGGCAAAAACTATATGGCGCATTGCGCTGACAACGCCTATCTCAAGAGGGAAAAGAGCGTTCTCGTCGGCACAGTTATCGCAGTAAAGCAAGCCTCTTTCCATATCAAAATACATTATCGGCGTCTCAAATGCTCCGCACCTTTCGCAGGCGATAAGGTTCGGCATATAGCCGGCAAGAGAAACAAGCCTTAATTCGGTTATTGCCTTTAACAAAAGCGGAGGCCTTTTTCCGTTTGCCAAAAAATACAGCGAATTGAGCACCACGCGCAAAAAGTCCGTCGCATCGTCCTCCTTAGGCGACAGCTCAAAGGCTATATCGCAAAAATACTGTGCAAGCGACAGCTTTTCTATATCGTTTCGCAAGCCGAAAAAGCTCTCTATGCTCTCGGCCTCTTCTATTATGTAGCTGTCCTTAGTTTTGTAAAGCGACAGTTTGGAATAGCACAAAAGCCCCGTTGCCGACTGCTTTTTGCTGCTTAACTTTTTGGCACCCCTGACAAATGCGCGTAACACTCCGAGGCTGTCAGTCAGCACCGTTACAAGCTTATCGTTCTCGCCTATATTCTGTTCTTTTAAGATAAGCCCCTTTACATTCACACCCATCGCTTTTGCCCTTTTCGGCTGAACAACCGACGCTGTTTTGCTCTCGGCGGTATATAAGATAGTCCTCGATTTTACCGCTTTTCGCAAACAAATTCCAATAAATCTCGTTATAGATAAAAAACACCGCCCTCGGAAAACTTATATATTTAAATTCTCCGTGTGCGGCGGTATTATGTCTGTCAATCAAGACCAAAATTGTGTATAAGTCCCTCTCTGTTACGCCAGTCCTCTTTAACCTTGACCCAGCATCTGAGATTGACCTTTATGCCGAAGAATTTTTCCATATCTTCACGGGCAAAGGTCGATATTTTTTTCAACATGCTTCCGCCCTTGCCTATAATTATTCCTTTGTGGGACTCGCGCTCGCAGTAAATAGTGGCTTCTATGTCCATAATATCGCTCGTATCACGCTCGCGCATAAGCTCGATGGAAACCGCAACACCGTGAGGTATCTCCTTATCAAGCAGGCGGAGCATTTTTTCGCGTATCATCTCAGCTGCAAGCACTCTTTCGGGCTGATCGGTCAACGTGTCATCCGGGAAAAAGTGCGGGCTGTTTTCGGCGTGCTTTTTAAGCTCCGAGAGCAAAGCCTCTATACCCTCACCCGTTTTTGCGCTGACGGGAACAATCGCTTCAAAATCATACTGCTCCGAAAGAGCGGCAATTTTAGAGATAAGCTCTTCCTTACGGCTTATCATATCTATTTTGTTAAGAGCTGTTATAACAGGCATTTTTGCCGAGCGAAATTTATTTATAAGCTCCTTTTCCGCGGCGTTAAGCTCTTTATCCGTCGCATCGACGACAAACAGGCACTCTTCAACGCCGGATATGCTGTCGTTTACCGCCTCAACCATATATTCGCCGAGCTTGTCCTTAGGTTTAAAAAATCCCGGAGTGTCGGTAAAAACAAGCTGCACATTATCATCGGTAGTCAAAACGCCCATAATTTTTGTACGGGTGGTCTGAGGTTTACCGGATACTATGGCTATTTTACTGCCTATAAGTCGGTTGAGTATCGAAGATTTGCCGACGTTTGCCTTGCCGACTATGGCTGCAAAAGCTGATTTTGATTCGTTCATTTTTTCTCCTTATCCGCTCTGTCGGAAGATTTTTTCTTAATTTGCGGAAAACCTTTAAATATAAAAATAAAAGCGACAACAAGACTTAAAAGAAACAGCACAAAATATAATATGTGCTCCTTAAAATAAACATAAAGTGCCGAAAAGGCCTTTGGCTGCCACATTATCATAATTCCCGTGAGAACGGCAAATATTGCCGATACCAAAACGGCTCCTGCCGCAGTATCCTTTGCCGCCCTGCCGTTATCCGTCCATTCGGTGCTTGCCAAATCGACGGTTCTTTCAACTGCGGTGTTGACAAGCTCAAGAGACACAACAAGTGCGTTTGCAAGAAATATTATCGCAAACTGAGTTCTTGTAATCTCAAAAAAGTCCGCCATCAGCAAAAAAGAATACATATATATCATACAGACAAAATGTATTCTCATATTGCGCTCGTGTTTAAGTGTGTAAAATATTCCGCGGAAAGCATAGCCGAAGCTCCTTATGAGCCCGCGCATCAGATTTTATCCTCACTCTGGTCTATATAATAGCTGCCGTTGCGTTTGAGACCGAGCTGTGTTAACACAGTCTCCTCTTTTTCGCGCATATGTACCGCTTCAAGACCGCCGTTCACATGGTCATAACCGAGAAGATGCAAAAGAGAATGGACGGTCAAAAACGCGATTTCCCTCTGAAGAGAGTGTCCGTATTCCTCTGCTTGAGCTACTGCATGCTCGATTGATATAACTATGTCGCCGAGCATTTTTGCACCGGTGTCATGATTTATATCGTAAACGCCGTTTTCACCGAGCGGAAAAGACAAAACATCTGTTGACGCGTCGATATTACGGTGTTTTTTGTTAAGCTCTCTTATCTCGGCGTCGTCCACGAAGGACACGCTGATTTCGGCGGAGCCTTCAAATTGCTCCATTGCGAGTACCGCATTGCAGCAGCGACGGACGAGCATACGCACACCCGTAGGTATTTTTACCGTTTTCTGTTTGTTTGAGATGATTACCTTAATTTTGTCTGTCATTTTCTTTTCTCCTCATTTTTCTCATATGCTTTGATTATATCCTGTACTAATTTATGCCTTACTACGTCCTTTTCGGTGAACGTATTTATTGAAATATCCGGAACATTCCTGAGTATTCTCATAGCGTCGGTAAGCCCAGACCTTTTCCCGTCCGGTAAATCTATTTGGGTAACATCGCCGGTTACTACCATTTTAGAGTTGAAGCCGAGACGGGTCAAAAACATTTTCATCTGCTCGCGAGTGGTGTTTTGCGCCTCGTCAAGTATTATAAAACTGTCGTCAAGAGTTCTGCCGCGCATATATGCGAGCGGTGCCACCTCAATCGAGCCGCGCTCCTGATAACGGGCGAACGCCTCTGCCCCGAGCATATCGAAAAGCGCGTCATACAGCGGTCTTAAATAAGGGTCAACCTTTTGCTGCAAATCGCCCGGCAAAAATCCGAGCTTTTCGCCTGCCTCAACCGCCGGACGTGTCAAGATAATGCGATTGACCTCCTTTGCGCGGAAGGCAGTGACAGCCATGGCGACGGCAAGATATGTTTTACCCGTGCCGGCAGGACCCGCACCCAAAACTATTGTATTTTTTCGTATTGCCTCGACATACTTTTTCTGACCGAGCGTTTTCGGCTTTACGGGTTTGCCCTTAGATGTTATGCAGACGCAATCGCCCGATAAGGACATAAGCTTGTCCTCTTCGCCGTCCTTAACAAGAGATATGACATATCGCACGTTTTGATCGGAAAGAGCTTCGCCCTTATTTATAAGGGCTAAAAGGCGCTCTATGGCGGTTGTGGCCTTAGCCACATTTTCCGCCTCGCCGCTTATTTTAAGGTCGGAGCCGCGATTTAAAACCGTAACCGAAAATTCACTTTCTATAAGTCTTATATTCTCGTCAAAGCTGCCGAATAAACTTACGGCATTTTCCATACGGTCAATACTGAGGACCTGCTCAAACACTGAAAAACCACCTTAGATAATTTTCTGTCGATATTTAATATATAGTATCACAATTTTTGTGATTAGTCACTAATTTTTTTCAACAAAAATCTCGCTCTCAACGCCTATTTGTTTTTCACATTTGTATGCTCCGCTGAGGCTTGAACCGTTTTTTTGTATATCAGAGGAAATAATCTTACAATTTTTCAATTCGCTCCTGCAAAGGTCTGTGTATTTTTTTGCCGACAAAAGCTCCCGACAGCTTTCATCCTCCAACAAAAAATCTCTGTTGTATTCGGTAGAACGTACCCTTATTATACCCATTGGCAAGACGGTTTTATCCGTTGACGCGAGAAAGCTCACCGCATATTTTTCTCCGTAATCGGGAACACCTCCGAGCGGAATTTTAACATTGAAAAAATACAGCGCATACCTTATTTTTTCACGCGAAGGCGCGCAAAATTCCGAATTTTCAAAATCGGAAGAAATGTTTTTTTCGACTTCCGCATACACGTTGCCTGCCGCATGTACAAGAGATTCGGTCTTGTCTTGATTTGTCTTTACCCCGGATATGAGTAGATTGCCCTTCAGCACGGCAGAGCCTGCCTTTATCTCCTCTTGACCCGAATACAACTGTACCTTTGTCACCACGCCGTCCTCCGACGCAACTATATTACATGGGGTTTCGTTGTCCTCTATCTTCGGTGCCGGCACGCTTTCACGCACCTCCACGGACGCATTAGAGCCGTTCAGATTGACAACCGCAAACGACAAATCACCGTCAAATATTTTTAAAGCCTCGTCTGAAATCTCTTTTGCGTTTATATCTCGGCGCTTTGCTCCGGGTTTTACTCCCAATGAAGAAAATACATTGAGAATTTGCTCGTCTGTTATGTTTTCGTTTCCGCTGACGGATACAGTCCATATCATAGTCGATAAATACGAAACGGTGATTATCGCCGCGGCAACGCCTATTACAAGTCCCACTCTCTTTCGCTGCTTAAATGTAAAAAAAGGCAAACCCGTTTTTTTGATTATTCTTGTTTTTACCCCGGAACGCCTTACCGCCTCCCTGATATTTTTATAGTCTCGAAGCATAGTTTTTGCATACAGCTTGTCTTTTACTCGTTTTACATCCCACAATCTTATGTGATAAACGGAGCACAGATTTATAAAGCGTTCTGGAAAACCACCCTCCGCGCAAAATTCAACATATCCGAAAATAAATCTCAAAAAACGTATTATCGACATAAAATCCACCTCAGCCCGTAAATTCAATCGAAATTATACTGCCCTTTATCACCGTCTGTTCGTCGGAATAAGAACACAGCGTAAGGTCGCTGCCGCAAAAGGTAACGGTCAGAGAGCCTGCATTAAGCGATATCCTGTCATTGTCATATTCCGTTATTCCGAAGCAGCCGTCAACGACCGCCTCCTTATTGCCCTCCGTCTCAATATGCGGCACGGACGGGCTCAAAATTTTAGGCATATCAAGCGCGCCGACAATTTTTTGCTCGGACGCTTTTTTTCGCTGTTTTCTTCTTGCGGTCAAAACCGATCCCTCCGAAAAGTCATTTTAAGCTCATATATAAATATGCCGCCTCATATATTTAAATTACGGAAAAGGGTGAAAAGAATGGATAAAAAGCAATGCCGAAAATATATAGTTCCGGTTATATTGACTGCTTTGGTGTGCCTGTTTTTGTTTACAAGGCCGGAGATATGCTCTGAGGGCGTCAGAAGCGGAATACTTTTGGCGGCGGAAACGGTCGTGCCGTCCCTGTTTCCGTTTATGACGGTGGCCTCATTTCTTCTGCGTTCGGGTCTCGGAGAAGCCGCGGGAAAACCGTTTGATAAGGTGTGCGAAAAGCTGTTCAGGCTTCCGGGCGTTTTGGCTCCGGTTATTATTATGTCGCAGATAGGCGGATTTCCCATAGGCGCAAAAATGACATATGAATTGCTCAAGAAAAATGCGATAACCGAAAACGAGGCGCAAAGAGCTTGTCTTTTTTGCATAAACGCGGGTCCCGCCTTTGTGATAGGGACGGTTGGCTCGGAGATGCTCGGAAGCGTCAAAGCCGGCGTGCTGTTATACATATCCACTGTTTCGGCATCATTTTTTACCGGTATCTTTTCAATGGCTCTGTATGATAAAGCGGCGGAGGAAAAGGGTAAAAGCGAAATTCCGTTTAAACTTTGCGACCCTGTCGGAGCTTTTGTACGTTCCGTGGGCGACGCCACAAACGACGTAATAAAAATATGCGCCTGGGTAGTTATTTTTAAAACCGTATGCGACGGTTTATCTACCTTACCTATACCGCCCGGAGCTGCTCTTTTCTTTGAATTCATCCTCGAGGTCACAAACGGCTGCCGCGCCGCCGCCGGAAAAGCTCCGATACCCGCCTTAGCCGCAATAATATCCTTCGGCGGTCTGTCGGTACACTGCCAGATAATGTCGTATCTCAGATACACAAAGCTCAAAATGCGGTATTTTTACACGGCAAGAGCGGTATGCGCGTCTTTTTCGGCAATAATATGTATGGAGCTTTTAAAGGTCTTTCCATGCGAGGTATCTGTCTTTGCAACCGACAGCTCCGTAACTCCGGCAGCCTATTCGGTTTCCGTACCGGCTCTTGCGGCACTGCTTATAATGAGCGTGCTGCTCATCTTAGAGGTTGATTCGGATAAAAAAATGTGTTAGCATAGTAATACACAATGTAATCGGGGTGAAACGGATGAAGGATAAGATGCTTGGCGGAAACATTTCTCCGAAATGTGAATACTGTGAATTTTCAACGCCGACAAATGACGGCGATACGGTGCTCTGCCCCAAAAAGGGCGTTGTGTCACAAGATTGGTGCTGTAAAAAATACAAGTATGATATTTTTAAACGTGAACCGAAACTACAACCGACAGCGCCCGAATTTTCAAAAAGCGATTTTGAGATTTAACATAACAGCCGTCCGAGAGACAAAAGCAGTTCTCGGGCGGCTGTTTTTTCGATAAAAAAGCGAATATATACTTAAGAGATTGAAAAAGAGAATAAAAGTGATATACTATTATAATTAAAATTTCATTCAAAAGGAGCAACTATGAAAAAGTATTACGCTCTTTATAAAAAGCAATTTATCTTAGGGCCGGCGTTTAAGCTCGCCGAGGCCATACTTGAACTTTTGGTCCCGCTCGTTATGGCTAAAATCATTGACGTGGGAATCAAAAACGGCGATGTGCCATACATTATAAAAATGGGGCTTTTGATGGCAAGCCTCGGTATACTGGGCCTTTTGTGTGCCATAGTATGTCAATACAGCGCCGCCGTTGCTCAACAGGGAGTCGGCACGGAAATCAGAAACGATATGTTTAAAAAGATAAATTCCTTTGCACAAAGCGATATTGACGCCTTTTCTTCGTCATCGCTTATAACGAGAATTACGAACGACGTAAACCAGATACAGTCGGGCGTTGCAATGTTTATACGTCTTATGTTTCGCTCGCCGTTTTTAATAGCCGGTTCGCTTATTATGGCAATGAAGCTTGATCTTAAAATGTCAATGATCTTCTTTGTAGCAGGTCTTTTGGTCAGTCTTATTATGTACTATGTTCTGACTAAGAGCCTGCCGCTTTACAAGGTGATACAAAAGGTACTTGATAAGGTCTCGCTTGTTGTCAAGGAAAATCTTTCCGGCGTCAGAGTTATACGCGCATTTTCAAAAAGCAATCACGAAAAAGAGCGCTTTGGCGATAAGAATGACGAGCTGACTAAGATAAACTTCCGTGTGGGCAGCCTTTCGGCACTTCTGAACCCAATGACATTTGCCGTGATGAACCTCGCAATAGTAATTTTGCTGTATTTCGGCGGAAAAAACGTATATTCGGGCGAGCTGTCGCAGGGAAAAATAATAGCACTTATAAGTTATATGACTCAAATACTTCTTTCAATAATCGTATTTGCAAACGTCATAGTCGTATTCACAAAGGCTCTCGCAAGCGTTCAACGCGTTAAAGAGGTATTGGACGCCGAGCCGAGCATAAATGATGACGACGCGGCATATCAAAACGGCGATGAATCCGCTGCGGCGGTCGAATTCACCGATGTCAGCTACGCGTTCCCGAAATCCGACGAAAACGCCCTGTCAAACATCAGCTTTACAGCCGAGAAGGGCGAAACGATAGGAATTATAGGCGGTACGGGCGCAGGCAAAAGCACACTCGTAAATCTGATACCGCGCTTCAGCGACGTTAAAAACGGCAGCGTCAAGGTGTTCGGCCACGATGTGCGAGAATGTAAATTCGGGTATTTAAGGCACGTCATACATGTTGTACCGCAAAAGAGCAATCTTTTTTCGGGTACAATAAAGGACAACCTGCTGATGGGTGACCGCTCCGCCGATGACAGAGACATTGATTTTGCGCTCAAGGTTTCGCAAAGCGCGGAATTTGTATCAAAGCTAAAGGACGGCACAAACACCTTAATTGAGGAAAAGAGCAAAAATCTGTCGGGAGGCCAAAAGCAGCGTCTTTGCATAGCAAGGGCAATAATGGGGCACCCTCGGATATTGATTTTTGACGATTCATCAAGCGCGCTTGACTTCGCCACAGACGCAGCTCTGAGAAAAGCTTTGAAAGAAAACTTAAATGACACAACTGTATTTTTGGTATCGCAGCGCGTCAACACGGTAAAGAATGCCGATAAAATACTCGTTCTCGACGACGGTGAGCTTGTGGCAACCGGTACGCACAAGGAGCTATACAAAACAAATGAAGTATACCGCGACATTTGTCTGTCACAGCTTTCGGAAAAGGAGGTTGCCTCCGTATGAAAAACACAAAACGTCTCATAAAATATATAAGTCCGTTTAAATCCAATCTCTTCGGGGCGATTTTTTCCGCATTTGTCGGCATTGCGCTGTCGCTTATGGTACCCATTCTCATCGGTAAAGGCGTAGACTGCATAACGGCTAAGGGCGACGTCGATTTCGCAAGGCTTTTTAAGGTCGGCACGGTTCTCGCGATATGCATTGTTGTTTCGGCGCTTTTCCAATGGATAATGACGTATAATTCAAATAAGCTCTCATTTAAAACCGTTCAAAAAATGAGAACCGAGGTCTTTGAAAAGCTTACAAAGGTGCCGCTTTCATATATTGACTCCACGGCACACGGCGACATAATAAATACTGTTGTCACCGACATAGATATTGTCTCCACCGGTCTTTTACAGGGCTTTACCCAGATATTCTCCGGCATTGTGACAATACTCGGTACGCTGATATTTATGTTCACGATAAACTGGTATATCACGCTCGCAGTTGTGGTGCTGACTCCCCTTTCGTTTTTTGTCGCTTCGTTTATAGCAAAACACGCGCACAAAAATTACGTAAAGCAGGCGAAATACCGCGGTGAAATAACCGGATTTGCCGCCGAGATGATAGAGGGAGCCGATATAGTAACAGCATTCAACAGTGAAGAGGACGCTTACCGTCATTTTCACGAAATAAACGAAAAGCTTAAGAAGGTCGGTACAACCGCGCATTTCTATGCGGCACTTACCAATCCCTGCACGAGATTTGTTAACGCCATGATATATGCCGTTGTTGCTGTTCTCGGCTCAATACTCACGGTAAAGGGCGGTATTTCCGTAGGTAAGCTCTCTTCTTTTCTCACATACTGCACGCAGTATACAAAGCCGTTCAACGAAATATCAAGCGTTGTTGCCGAATTTCAGAATGCACTTGCAAGCGCCGAACGTGTATTCAAGCTTCTTGACTGCAATGATGAACCGTCGGACGAGGGCGCAAAGGAGCTTAAAGCCAAAAACGGCACGGTTGAATTTAACAATGTTTCGTTTTCATACAGCAAAAACAAGCCGTTTATCGAGGGACTTAATATAAGGGCTGACAGCGGCAAAACAATAGCCATAGTAGGCCCCACAGGCTGCGGCAAGACAACGCTCATAAACCTTTTAATGAGATTCTACGATGTCACCGGCGGTGAAATTGACATAGACAACGTAAATATAGCCTCTGTCACGCGCGACTCGCTGCGTTCCGGATTCGGAATGGTTCTACAGGACACCTGGCTGTTTTCCGGCACAATATTTGACAATATAGCTTACGGAAAGCCGGACGCCACACGCGAGGAGGTAATTGAGGCGGCAAAGGCGGCTCACGCTCACAGCTTTATAAAAAGGCTCGAAAACGGCTATGACACTTTTATCTCGGAGAGCGGAGATAACCTCTCGGAAGGTCAAAAGCAGCTTTTGTGTATAGCACGAGTAATGCTGACAAAGCCGCCTATGCTCATTTTAGACGAGGCCACAAGCTCTATCGATACAAGAACCGAGGTCAGAATACAGAAGGCGTTTGCCCTTTTGATGGAGGGCAGAACAACGTTTATCGTTGCACACCGCCTCTCCACCATAAAAAATGCCGATGCAATCCTTGTAATGCGCGACGGGAAAATAATCGAACGCGGACGTCACGATGAGCTTATAGAGCAAAACGGATTTTACAAAAAGCTCTATAACAGCCAGTTTGCCGTATATTAAATCCCGACAGAATAATAAAAAAGCTCCGCAGTTAAGGTCACAAGCCAAAACTGCGGAGCTTATTTTTTTGTTTACTTGCCGAGTTTAATTTTTGCAAATTCCTCTATGTACTTTGCGGTCTTATCAAATCCCGCCGACGAGCTGTTTATACACAGGTCGTAGTTTTTGAAACTGTCCCACTCGCGGCAGGTATAGTAGCGGTAATAATCGCTGCGGTGAGCATCTATCTTTTTGATTTTACGCTCTGCTTCCTTATCGCTGAGCGACGGCTCAAGCACCTTGACGTTCTTAATGCAATCGCTCATGGGTGCCCAAACAAACACCTTCACAACATTCGGCATATCGCGAAGTATATAGTCGGCACATCTGCCTACTATTATGCACGAGCCCTTTACGGCAAGGTCTTTAATTATTTTCGCCTGATAATTAAAGATGTTTTTATGTGAAACAAAAGCACTGCTCTCCGGCGGAATCAAATCGCCCGTATATCTGTCGCTTGCCGGAGAAAAAATACTTTTTTTCACGGACTCATCGTTTTGGCCGAACAGCTTTACGTTTATTCCGCTCTCCTCCGACGCCATATAGACAAGGTCGCGGTCATAAAAGGGAATCGAAAGGTTTTTTGACAGCATTTTGCCTATTGTTCTGCCGCCGCTTCCGTATCCTCTTGCGATGGTAATTACAAATTTTTCGTTCATAAGCTCACCGAACCTCTCAAAACGATATGATATTATTCGCCGAGATAAGCCTTTTTAACCGACTCGTCGTTTATAAGGTCTTTTGCGTCTCCCGAAAGAGTTATTTTACCCGTTTCGAGTACATATGCCCTATCGGCAATCGAAAGAGCCTTCTTGGCGTTTTGCTCAACCAAAAGAACGGTTGTTCCGCTCTCATTGATCACCTTTATTATATCAAAGATTTCCGAAACAAGCAACGGGGAAAGTCCCATGGACGGTTCATCCATCAAAATAATTCTCGGCTTGGACATAAGTGCTCTGCCCATTGCAAGCATCTGCTGCTCACCGCCCGACAACGTGCCTGCAACCTGATTTTTGCGTTCCTCAAGTCGCGGAAAACGCTCGTAAACCATTTTAAGAGTTGAGGCAATTTCGGATTTATCCTTGCGGGTATATGCGCCGAGCTTTAGGTTTTCGAGTACCGAAAGCTGCTGGAAAATACGTCTGCCCTCCGGAACGTGTGCCATACCCATAGAAACTATTTTGTGCGGCGGAGTTTTAGTAAGCTCTTTGCCGTCAAACACAATAGAGCCTTTTTTAGCCTGGATAAGTCCGGTGATCGTGTGAAGAATGGTTGTTTTACCTGCACCGTTGGCTCCGATAAGGGCAATAATTTCGCCCTCGTTTACATCAAAGGAAACGCCCTTAATAGCCTTTATAACGCCGTAATTAACTTCAAGATCCTTAATTTCAAGTAATGCCATAGCTGCTCCTCCTTATTCGCCGAGATATGCTGTGATAACTTCGGGATTATTGAGCACATCGGACGTTTTGCCCTGACACAGTACATGACCGAAGTTAAGAACCGTAAGCTCCTCGCATATGCCGGAAACAAGCTTCATATCGTGCTCTATAAGAAGTATTGTCATATCGAACTCATCGCGGACAAAGCGTATTGTCTCCATAAGCTCCTCTGTCTCATTGGGATTCATTCCCGCCGCCGGCTCGTCAAGGAGCAAAAGCTTCGGCTCAGTCGCAAGTGCTCTCGCTATTTCAAGCTTGCGCTGCTTTCCGTACGGAAGATTTGAAGAAAGATAAGACGCTTCTTTATCAAGGTCGAAAACCTTTAAAAGCTCCATGGCCTTTTCGTCCATTGCACGCTCTTTTTTGAAATATGACGGAAGCTTGAATATACCTGCTGCCGTATTGTACTTATAATGATTGTGAAGTCCTACCTTAACATTGTCAAGAACCGACATCTGACCGAAAAGACGGATGTTTTGGAAGGTTCTTGCAACGCCTGCCTTGCATATATCAATGGTCTTTTTGCCCGTTATAACGGTGCCGTCGAGAGTAGCCTGACCCTCGGTAGGCTTATATACGCCCGTAAGAAGGTTGAATATGGTCGTTTTACCTGCGCCGTTCGGTCCTATAAGACCATAGAGCTCGCCTTTTTCTATTTCTACGTTAAAATCATCAACGGCTTTAAGACCGCCGAAGGTTATGCTTAAATTTTTAGCTTCGAGCAATGCCATAATTACCGTGCCTCCTTTTTGGTCTTACCGTTTCCCTTTTTGAAGAACTTTTTTATCGAATGAGTCTCCCAGAAAGCGATTGCCTTGGGGCTTGAGGTCATTATCATCATAACAATAAGCACTACCGCATATATGAGCATTCTGTAATCGCGAAGTCCGCGGAGAACCTCCGGCAAAGCCGTAAGCACACACGCTGCGATTATAGAGCCGCGTATATTGCCTATGCCGCCGAGAACTACAAATACGAGTATCATTATTGACATATTGTAGCCGAAATTCTTTGATGTTGCGGCAAGCACGCTGAGGTTATGCGAATACAAAACGCCGGCTATGCCTGCAAAAAATGCGGAAAGCGAAAAGGCGATAAGCTTATATTTAGTCACGCTTATACCCACCGATTCGGCAGCTATACGATTGTCACGCAGAGACATTACCGCTCTGCCGGCGCGCGAATGAATAAAGTTCAGAATTACAAACAGCGTGATAAGAAGAAGAACTATACCTATTACAAATGTTGAATCGTTGGGTGTTCCGGTTATACCGAGCGGCCCGTTTATAAGAACAGTACCGTCAGCCTCAAGATTCAACGACGACTGACTCGTAAAGGAAGCGTGAATACCGTGACTGTCATATCCGACGTATATTGTTCCGAGTATGTTCTTTATTATCTCGCCGAACGCAAGCGTTACTATTGCAAGATAGTCGCCCTTTAATCTTAAAACGGGTATGCCTATAAGCACGCCGAATATTGCCGCGCAAAGTCCGCCGACAAGTATGGCGAGCGGAAAACGAATCCATACATTTGTAAGAGTGTTTTGCGTAACTACCGAGAAAATCGAGCTTGCATACGCACCGACACACATAAATCCCGCATGGCCGAGCGAAAGCTCACCGAGATAACCGACTACAAGGTTAAGAGAAACGGCAAGTATGGAGTACATACACAGAGGAACCAAAAGACCCCTCAAAAGGCTCGATATATTTCCCGTGGACTTGAGTATTTCAACTACGGCAAATACAACTAAAACCATAGCATAGGTTATGAGGTCGCTTCGGGTACTTTTTTTAATCAGTTTTGACTTTGTTGATGCCATCTTTGTACCCTCCTTAAACCTTTTCAATATACTTCTTGCCGAGAATGCCCGTCGGCTTAACAAGAAGCACTATTATAAGTACGGCAAACACGATAGCGTCAGCCATCTGCGAAGAAATATAAGAGCGGCTGAGTATTTCTATAACGCCTATAAGCACACCGCCGATTACGGCGCCCGGAATAGAACCGATACCGCCGAGAACGGCAGCTACGAATGCCTTAATGCCGGGCATTGCGCCTGTCTGCGACGAAAGTGTGGGATAAGCCGAGCAAAGAAGTACGCCTGCAACAGCCGCCAGCCCCGAGCCTATGGCAAATGTGAGAGAAATGGTCGCATTTACGTTTACGCCCATAAGCTGAGCCGCTCCCTTATCCTCGGATACTGCGAGCATTGCGCGACCCGGCTTTGTCTTATTTACAAAGAGAGTAAGCGAAACCATTATTATGAGCGAAACTATTATGGTAACTATAGTTTCGGCGCTTATTGTTATTTTACCGCCGGCAAGCGTAAGTGCCGGTAGATTTACAATAGAGGTAAAGCTCTTCGCCTGCGAGCCGAAAATCAAAAGTGCCATATTCTGAAGGAAGTAGCTGACACCTATTGCGGTTATAAGAACGGCAAGAGGAGAAGCGCCTCTTAACGGCTTATAGGCAAATCTTTCTATTGCCATACCGAGCAAGGTACACGCCGCCATAGATATAACGAGTGCGAGATAAGGATTTACACCGGCATATGAGGTCAACGCAAATACTATGTATGCACCGACCATTATTACATCGCCGTGCGCAAAGTTAAGCATTTTGGCGATACCGTAAACCATGGTGTAGCCGAGCGCTATTACGGCATATATACTGCCGAGACTGACGCCGTTTATAAGGTTTGTTATAAAAGTCAATTTACTGCACCCCAAACTAAAAATGTTTCTTGTTTAAAATACCAATAGTATAACATATCCTCTTTGCCATTACAACGAGAAAAATATGCAAAAATGAATAATCGGGCGGCGCGCTTTTCATTATATTTCACCCAATTAAAGCGATAATGTAGGAAACAAAACGGGTCGGCAGCCGTAAGCTGCCGACCCGTATTCAGCCTTTAACCGAGGAAATCAGTCCATCGGCTGATATTCGCCGTTTTCAATCTTAACCGCTTTCGGCTCTTTGTTTACTTCGCCTGTTGCTTTCCAGGTCATACCTGAACCTGTTACACCGTCAACGGTGATTTCGGTTATGGCTCCCTTGAGAGCATTACAAATATCGGAAACGCTCATATCGCCTGTAACACCTGCTTTTTCCGCAGCTGCCTTTACAATATAAACAGCGTCATAAGCGTCTGCCGCAAACTGATTAAGAGTAGACGGATCATACTTTGCATTGTAAGCGGCAACGAACTTCTTGGTTGTCTCGTCGGTAGCATTAGCTGCAAACGGGGTAAGAAGCATTACGTTTTCTGCAAGAGACTTATCAAAGTTCTCGATGTTAAGAAGTCCGTCAAGACCGTCGCAGCCGAAGAACTTAGCGGTAATACCGGCGTTCTTAGCCTGAGAAAGGATAAGAGAAGCTTCCTGATAGTAAATCGGGAGGAATATAAGCTCTGCGCCGGAAGCCTTAATCTTTGAAAGCTGAGAAGAGAAGTCCTGCTTGCTGTCGCCTGTGAATGCTTCGGAAGCTACAAGGTCAAGACCCTTTGCAGCCGCTTCAGCCTTGAAGTTGTCATAAATGCCCGAAGAATAAGCGTCGGAGCTGTTATAGATAACAGCTACCTTTGTAGCAAGACCCTTGCTTGCGATATAGTCTGCGGAAGCAGTACCCTGGTTGGGGTCTGTAAAGCAAACCTGGAAGCAGTTGTCATTTGCTATTACCTTAGCTGCCGAAGCAGAAGGTGTTATCTGGAACATATTATCAGCCTTAGTCTGGCTGACAACAGAAAGGCAAGCACCTGTGGTAACGGTGCCTATGAATACCTTCATACCGTTATCCTTAAGAGTATTGTATGCGTTTACTGCTTTTTCGGCATCGGCTTCATCGTCCTCCATCTGGAACTCAAGCTTCATACCGTTTACGCCGCCTGCAGCGTTAATTTCGTCAACAGCAAGCTGTATACCGTTTTTAACGGCAATACCGTAAGCTGCCGCGTCGCCTGTAAGCGGTCCGCTGGAACCTATTTTAAGTGTTTTACCGTCTGAAGAGCTGCTGCCGGTTCCCTTACTGCCGCAAGCCGTAAAGCAAGCTGCAAGGAAAGTCAAAGCAAGAACTGCTGCCAGAACCTTTTTCAATGACATTTTCATAAAATGACCTCCTGTAGCTAATTTTGCAAGATTTAAAAGCGAATCCTGCAATAAATCATTTATGATGAAAATTATCTTACACGCAAAATTAGGTTTTGTCAATAAATAGCCGAAATTTAGTCGCGAAAAAATGACGAAGTTGCACAAACGCAGTGTTCTGTTTTTGTGCACTTTTGAAAAGCCGTTGATTTTGTCGTTTTATGTGCTAAAATTCATACGGCGTTCCGCAGTTTAAAGACTGCGAAAAAAGCAAGAAGCCGCGGATAATACCCACGGCTTCTTGCTTTAAGACTTTATATAGAAATGGAAGATTAAGCTACGTGAAAGCTGCCTCTCTCGGCACCCTTTCTGCCGCCGTCAACAAGCTTGAATTCACGGTTTTTACGCATTTGCTCAACACGCTTTTTTCTCTTGTATCTGCGGTAATTGACAACTATAATCATCTTGACCTTTTGCTCAAAGGCGATGAACTTATCCTCCTTATAAAATCCGTATATAAGAAAGATAATAACTGCGAGCTCTATCATAGAAGAAATGGCTGTGAATGCTGACATATTCAGGACCTCCGGTTCTTTAGAACATTTGTTTGTGTTTCATTACACCCTTATTATACCAACAATTTATATTTTGTCAATACAAATGTTCGGATTTTTTCGGTGTATAAGTCCTAAAATTAGGACATTTGTGTTGCATAGCTAATACTTTTTTTATTCCAAACGCATAATACCACAACATATTGTGTTAGTCAATACTTTAGGCACAACTTATGCTATTTATACATAAAACGACCAAATAATTGCTTGTTCGGTATTTATTATGGGTAATATTTATGGTACAATAATACGGTCAAATATATGTAATTTCAGTAAGGAACGGTAAAAAGAAATGTTCGTAGATATAGCTAAAATAAATATTAAAGCAGGCAACGGCGGCAACGGTGCGGTTGCTTTTCACAGGGAGAAATATGTGGCTGCGGGCGGTCCCGACGGCGGCGACGGCGGAAGAGGCGGCAACATAGTATTTCAGGCAGATGACAGTCTTGCCACATTATCCGATTTCAGATACAAAAGAAAATATAAGGCTCCGAGCGGTGAGGACGGCAGAGGCGCAAGGCAAAACGGCAAAAAAGGTCAGGACCTTATAATACGTGTTCCGCGCGGCACGGTAATACGCGAAGTAACAAGCGGAACGATTATGGCGGATATGTCAACCGACGAGCCGTTTATAGCGGCGAAGGGCGGTAAGGGCGGATGGGGCAATTCTCATTTTGCCACCTCGACACGCCAAACTCCGCGCTTTGCGAAAAGCGGCGCTCCGGGCGAGGAGTGGGATATTTCGCTTGAACTGAAGCTCATTGCCGACGTTGGTCTTATCGGCTTTCCGAATGTAGGTAAATCCTCGCTTTTGTCTGTGGTGAGTGAGGCGAAGCCCATTATAGGCGATTATCATTTCACAACTATAATACCCGTTCTCGGCGTTGTCACCATGGGTCCGGAGCAGAGCTTTGTAATGGCGGATATTCCGGGTCTTATAGAGGGTGCTGCGGACGGTGTGGGTCTCGGTCACGAATTTTTAAAGCATATAGAACGCTGTCGTATGCTGGTGCACGTAGTTGACGTCGCCGGCAGCGAGGGAAGAGACCCGAAGGAGGATTTCGAAAAGATAAACGAGGAGCTTGTAAAGTTCAATCCCGAGCTTGCAAAATGTCCGCAGATAGTTGCAGGAAATAAAATAGACCTTGCAACCGACGAGCAGCTTGAGGATTTCAAGAGCTTCATTGAGAAAAAGGGACTTCCCTACTTCCCGATAGTCGCACCGATAAAATACGGCACAAAGGAGCTTATAAATGCTGTTGCGGAAAAGCTCTCTACCCTGCCGCCCGTAAAAAAATACGAAGCGGAGGAAATACCGCTTTCGGTACTCGAGAGCAAAAAGAACAACGGCTTTAAAGTTACCGTGAACGACGGCGTATATTCTGTTGAGGCGGACTGGCTTTACAGGATACTTTCAAAGACCGACCTTGACGACTACGCGTCGCTTCAGTATTTTCAAACGGTTCTAAAGTCGAGCGGAATAATCGACGAGCTTGTAAAGCAGGGAATTCAAGAGGGTGACACCGTTTCGATTTACGATCTCGAATTCGACTATATACCGTAATTACCGCGGTATCAAAAAGGGGTATATAAATGTTTGCTAAAATCATAAGCGTCGGGCTTTTCGGCATGGAAGCCTATATGACCGGCGTAGAAGCGGATATTTCGGGCGGTATGCCGCGCTTTGACGTTGTAGGACTTCCCGATACGGCAGTCAGCGAGAGCCGCGAAAGAGTCCGCTCCGCCATTAAAAATAACGGATTTGACTTTCCGCCGTCACGCATTACAATAAATCTCGCACCGGCGGACATAAAAAAAGAAGGGCCGATTTACGACCTGCCCATTCTGATAGCAATACTTAAATCCACGGGGCAGCTGTCCTGCGATACCGACAGCTCGGCTTTTTTGGGAGAGCTGTCGTTAAACGGCGAGGTGCGCAGAATTAACGGCGTTTTGCCGATGGTTATTAAAGCACAGCGTTGCGGTGTTAAGGAAATATATATTCCCGCTCCGAACGCTGCCGAGGGTGCTGTTGTGCGCGGCATAACCGTATATCCCGTAAGAAACGTCGGGCAGTTGCTGTCACATCTCACGGGCGGAGAAAAAATAACACCCGTTTCCGAATCCGATTTCAAATCTTACAGCCTGCCCGATAATCTGCCGGATTTCTCCGACGTCAAGGGTCAGCACGAAGCTAAAAGAGCCTTAGAAGTTGCCGCCGCAGGCGGACACAATGTTATGATGATAGGGCCTCCGGGCTCGGGTAAGAGTATGCTCGCAAAACGCATACCGTCTATCTTGCCCGATATGACATTTGAAGAATCGCTTGAAACAACCAACATATACTCGGTAGCGGGAGTTTTGCCCAAGGGAATATCCCTTATAAAAGCGCGTCCTTTCCGCTCGCCGCACCACACCGTCTCCCCTGCCGGTCTTTCCGGAGGCGGCACGGTACCGCGCCCGGGTGAAATATCCTTAGCGCATAACGGCGTACTGTTTCTTGACGAGTTGCCCGAATTTTCGAGAACGTCAATGGAAGTTTTACGTCAGCCGATAGAGGACGGTAAAATAACAATAGCGCGCGTTGCCGCAACATTTTCATATCCTTGCAGCGTTATGCTTGTATGCGCCATGAACCCGTGTCCGTGCGGTTACTTCGGACATCCGACAAGAAAATGCACCTGTCCGAAGGGCGCGCCGCAAAAATATCTGTCAAGGGTATCGGGTCCTCTGCTTGACAGGCTTGACATACATATTGAGGTTCCGCCGGTTGATTTTGACGCCCTCTCGCAAAAGGAAGGCTCCGAAGAATGCTCTTCCGAAATTAAGGCAAGAGTCAACAAGGCAAGAGAAATTCAGCGCCGCCGTTTTAAGGGGACAAGCGTCACCTGCAACGCTAAAATGGATTCTGCACTCACAAGAAAATACTGTATTATGACCACGGCAGCGGCCAACATACTGCGGCTCTCCTTTGATAAATTGGGTCTTTCGGCAAGAGCCTATGACAAGGTGCTGAGAGTGGCAAGAACAATAGCCGACCTTGACGGCAGCGACGTGATAGACACCAAGCATATAGCCGAGGCGGTACAATACAGAAGTCTCGACCGAAAATTCTGGAAGGAATAAATAAACGCAATACAAAACGGCTGTAAGAGCAAATCTTACAGCCGTTAATTTTATTATTCTTTTTTATATTCCGTCATAATAGCCTTTGTCGATAAGCTCGCCTATCGAAGCTACAACAGCCGGCTTATCCTCCTTATACGTTACGCCGTACCACTTATCCTCGGCGACGAGAACATTAACCTTTTTTGTTCCGCTCTCAATAAGAGAAGATACGACGGACGGGAGATAATACTCGGATTTCGGCACATTCAGCTTTTCATTAAGAAAAGAAACAAACCCATCCTCTATGTATTTGAATACGTCGGGACGAAATCCCCAAAGGTTCATAGAAACGACCGTATCCGGCGATAACGCATTCCAAGTCTTGCCGTCATCCTCGGTAAATGAGCAATCGCTGCGAATCTTTGTATATTCGGTGACGCTCTCCAAAGCATTATTATCTGTAACACAAACGCCTCTTGAAACGGTACCGTTTTCCGTAAGCGTATTCTTGAGTCTGAAGCCGACCATACAATAATCCTCTAAGTCCGATGACAGCTCGTCGTAAATCTTCTTAAATGCGCTTCTGCCGTAATAATCATCGGCATTTACAACCGCAAACGGCTCTTTTACAACATTTTTGCAGCAGAGAATTGCATGAGCGGTTCCCCACGGCTTTTGACGGTCTGCAGGGCAGGTAAAGCCCTCCGGAAGAGCATCTGTCTCCTGAAAAACGTACTCAACCTTAACCTTTTTTTCTATACGCGAGCCGACGATACGTTTAAAATCATCCTCGATTGCGTGTTTTATAACAAAAACAACCTTATTAAAGCCTGCCTTTACCGCATCGTAAACCGAAAAATCAAGAATTACCTCTCCGTTTTTTCCTATCGGCTCAAGCTGCTTTAATCCGCCGAAACGACTGCCCATACCGGCAGCCATAACAACCAAAGTTATGTCCTTACCCATTGTTTTTCTCCTTTAGCCCCATTGGCTCGTTTTATTTATTATTTGCCTCTTTTTCGGTTTGCTCGGCTATTGCCTCGTCCTTTTCAGCCTCTTTTTCGGCTTCCTTCGCCTCTTTTTCGGCTTCCTGTGCCGCCTTTTCGGCTTTATCAGTCTTAATTTCTTCCGCTGCCTTACGAGCCTTTTCGGCTTTTGCCTTTGCCTCTGCCGCTTTGGCTTTTGCTTTTTCGGCTTCTTTACGGGCTTTTTCGGATTCCTTGCGTGCCTTTTCCTCGGCATCGCGTTTTGCTTTTTCCGCCTTGGCAACGGCTTCTATTTTTGCTTTTTCTGCCTCTCGGCGTGCCTTTTCGGCTTTTTCTGCGGCATCTCGCTCAGCCTTTTCTGCATCCTTGCGCGCCTTTTCAGCCTCTTTTTTCACCTTTTCATCGGCTTTTTTAGCTTTTTCCGCCGCTTCGCGCTCGGCTTTTTCTGCGTCCTTGCGAGCTTTCTCGGCTTTTTCCGCCGCGTCACGCTCGGCCTTTTCCGCATCCTTACGTGCCTTCTCGGCATCTCTGCGAGCTTTTTCGGCGGCCTTTTCTGCATCCTTGCGCGCTTTTTCACGTTCCTTGCTCTGCTCGTACTTTGCTTCGCGCTGTTCACGCTCAACCTTTATTTCAGCCATGTGCTCCTCGCTGATACCGGCGTTGCGCCAAGTATGGATTATTTCCGGAGCCGCGAATATCTCATCAAGACGTTTGATAAACGGAACAATCTCGCCGAAATCAAGCGCTCTGTGGTCAAAAGCAATACAAAGCGGCATAACCTGACGAATGGCTATTTCCTTTTCGCCCGCTTCATTTACAACGACTACGGGCTTATCCTGAACGGCACCGACCGCTATGGCACAAACCTGCGGCGGAACAATTTCAAGCAAGCAGGTTTCACCGCGTTGCGCACGGTAAACCGAGCCGATATTTGAAACGGTTATCGTACCCTGCTCGATATCGTGCTTTGTAAGCCTGTCATTTTCGGGAATTTTATAATAATTGCTCTTTTCCTTTCCGCTGAGGGTCTTAACCTTGTGTTTACCGGTCTTTGAGCCGATAAGACGATAAAGGGTTTGTTTGATTTTGCCCTGCTTTAAAGCTGTAAGCGTGTTATCAAGAGAGACATCAAACATAACCTCGTCAAGATTTGTGTTTGCGACACGGCGGTTTACGTCCGCGATATACGCAACCATCTCATCAAGGTTTTTGTTTTCAAAGTTGTGAAGATTTATTGTCATCATCTCGCCGTTCGGCAAGACCATCGGCATAGAAATATCAATATTTTCAAAGGTATGTATTTCTCCTCTGACAAGCTTGCGGTCAAATTCGATATGAGAATTCATAATCGGATCCGCTTTGAGCCCCTCAACTATTATTTTGAGCATAAGAGTATTTAAAGTGACCTTTTTCTCGGGCGGACAATCTTCATTAAGCCTTTTATACTCTATCATAAATTCGGTGACGTCCGGCTCATAGTTGTATGTAACGTGAGGAACATTTGCCCACGATTCGGTCGTCATATTGGCTACAATCTTGCGCTGAATACCGAAATGTATGGTGTTGGTTTTTTTCATTTTGTTTTTTGCCATAAGTATTCCTCCATACAAACTTTACTTAAATAGTATAATACAAATCATTTTAGAAATAAACTTTTTTTTGCGAAAAAATCACATTTTACATATTATGTCAAGCAGCTTAACAGTTGTCTATAATCGCACGAGCGGTATTTGTGTATTTCCGACAAAAAAACGCAGATTGAATTTGTATTTATATTGGAGTATAATAATATAAAATTTATAAAGCGAGGAGATTTTGGATAAAATGAACAAACAGACCGAAATAAAAGAAAGCACCGTCCTTCTTATGCCGGACGGGAACCTTGCAAGACCCGGCTATTGTAAGCACAACCTTTTCAGATATAATCCCGAAATGATAAAACGTGAAAATACCATGCGCCTTAAGGAATGGGATTATTACCAGATAAGCGACGGAAATATAATGATACAGCTCAATTTCTTTAATATATCGCTTGCCACCTGTGCCACTTTCGGACTTGTTAACCTCAAGACCGGCAGAAAAATAAGCGGTATGGCAACTGAGCTTTTCACGCCGCACAAAAACCGGCTCAGCAAAAACGGCGACGTTCCGAACTATACCGAATATAAGCGCGGAGGAACAAAGCTTATATTTGACGTTCGCGAAACGGAGAGACGCCTCTATTTTGAAGGCACGGCTTCAGGCAAAAAGGTTAAATTCGACGTTACTTGCTATAAGCTTCCCGAGCACGAAAGCATAACAATAGCGACCCCGTTTAAGGAGCAGGGATGCTTCTTCCTTACTCAAAAGCTCAACTGCCTTGCGACAGAAGGCACCGTTGTTGCCGGGAACGAGAAATACACATTTACAAAGGATAAAACCTTTACGGTTCTTGACTGGGGGCGCGGTGTGTGGCCGCACACGAATACATGGTACTGGGGAAACGGCAGCACTTATCTTGACGGCAAGCTCTTCGGCTTCGAGCTTACATGGGGCTTCGGCGACGAGTCAAATGCAACCGAAACAGCTATATTCTATGACGGTAAATGCCATAAAATAGGCGCAGTGCATCTTGAGAAAGACCCTGAAGATGATGCCGGATGGATGAATGAATGGCATTTTATTTCGGAGGACGGCAGACTTGATTTGACTATGAAGCCGTACTACGACCACTATACAAACCTGCTTCCGCTCAACCTGTTCGGTATGAAAACACATCAGGTTCACGGACTTTGGAGCGGAAAGGTCGTTCTCGACGACGGCACGGAGCTTAATATTAAAGATATGTATGCATTCTGCGAAAAGGTTCACAACAAATTCTAATAAAAGCTTTTATTTCTTACTACACAAAAAACGCTTATTCCGAAAAATCGGAATAAGCGTTTTATTTTGGGCTTGCTTTACTTTATTCGCCTGCTTTATATTTGCCTGCCATAACGAGGTCAAGCACGGAAGCATCGGAGAGATCAACAACACCGTCTCCGTTAAGATCCGCCGCAGCAAGCTGATCATCGGTAAGAGTTTCAATGCCGAGCGAATGATATACGATAAGGTTGTAATCCGTACTGTCAACCTTGCCGTCGTCGTTCACATCGCCGAACAAACGTATTTTAACCTGTACGTTAAATTCACTCTTATCACTGACAAGACCCGAACCGCTGACAGCGCGGAATTTGTAATTATATGCTCCGCTGCCGTTTGTGGTGAGACTGTTGCCCTCAATATTTGTCCACTCGCCTCCGTTAAGCGAATACTGATATTTAACGCCCGACGAAGCCGAAGAGCTGAGAGTAAATGTCACATCCTGCCTTACAAGCGAACCGGAAGCCACATTTTCTTCACCGCAAGCCGCCGTTACCGTAACGTCCGTCGGAACGCTCTTATCAATCATAACGACAACACCGTCCGACACATCGCTCTCAACGCCCGCTTTATTAACAGCCTTAAATGTATAAGTCTTATTGCAGTTTTCGGCAATATTGAGAACGCTGCCGTTCATCTCCTTAAAGCCCGATCCGTCGTCATAGTAATATGTAACGCCGGTATTGCTTGTAGCCGAGAGAACTATTGTAACGTCGCCGCTTGTCCACTCGCCTGTTTTACCGTAAGAAGATACGGTAAGCACGGGCTTATCGCCGTCGATATTTGTAACCGTAAATATCTTTGTTGCAACTCTGCCGTTTTTGCCTACTACCGTAAATACGTATGTACCGTTCTGTGACACGGTGTAAGAGTCTGCATTGGTTATATCCTGACCGTTGCAGGTAACCTCGCGAAGTCCCGACTCGCCTACCTCGGTGCTTATGTTTATCTTATAAGGATTCGGAGTAACATCGGTAACCTCGGGAGTAAGAGTTATTTCGGGAACCTTTGCATCTATCATTACGTGATAGCTGTCAGAGGGATAACTCTCGGTGCCGGCATTGTTAACGGCTTTAAATCTGTAAACGGCGTTGGTTGTATCGGTTATCTCAATGCTCGCGCCGCTGTCGATAAGAGTCCAGCCGTTTCCGTTGTCATAATAATAGTTAATACCGGAAAGAGAAGCTTCCTCGGTAGAGAAGTTGAATGTAACGCCTTCACCAGTCCATCTGCCGAAGGTACCCTCGAACGAGACGCGGATAACAGGTACCTGACGGTCTATCTTAACCGTAAACGCGGTAACGTTGCTCTCAAGAGCCGCATAGCTCTCGGCCTTAAATTCGTATTTATGCTCACCTGTTTCGGTTGCGGTAAAGGTATTGCCCGAAAGCTCCTGCCATTCGCCGCCGTCAACACGGTAATAATATTTATAAATTCCCGAATAAGCCTCGGAGGAAAGAGTTATATTTACATCTGTTGCGCTCCAAGCACCCTCTTGATATTCCTTATCACCGCCGTATACAGCGGAAACGGTAACATCGGTGGGAGCCGTACCGTCTATAACCACGCCGTCCGAACGAAGTATCGCGGAAACATTGCCTGCCTTATCGGTAGCTCTTGCCTCTACAAAGCCCTTGAAATCAGGGCCTTTAGCCGGTTTGTTTTCGCTGTCGTAGACGCTCCAGTCGGAGCCGGTCGGCTGACCGTTTTCATCTACAAAGCGATATTCAATTTTGTCTATTCCCGATACGCCCTCATCCGACGCATCAACGGTAATTTCAACAGTCTTGTTAAAGAATCTGCATAAAGTATCTGCCTTGCTGAAGAAGTTTCCGGAAACCTCTCTTGCGACACCGCCTATGCCTTTATGTAAAACGGTTATGCTGTTTACGGTGGGTGCAATTTTATCGATATTGTTTATAACGATGCTTTCTTCTGCCGTAAGGCCGTTACCCGCAGTTACAACTACGGTGTAAGTTCCGTTCTCAGCAACGGTAAACGAATCATGCGAAGCGGTTATATCCTCACCGTTTAATGTAACGGAGGCTATTCCCGAAGCGCCTACATTAAGACTTCCTATTGTAACATCATAGCTCTTATTTGTAAGCGCGGTTACGGCGGGAGTAAGAGTGAACGAAGGCTCTATATCATCACGCATAACGGTGTAGCCCTCGGTGTAATCGCTCTCAATACCCTTGGAATTTACAGCCTTAAAATAATATGTATCGCTGCTGTTCACATTTACGGTAAGCGTGTTGCCTTCCAATGGTGCTTCCACGCCTGCGGAATCGGTTTTAAAGTAATACTTAACTCCGTCAAGCTCGTGAGTCGATGAAAGAGTAAAGGTTACGTCCTTGCTTGTCCATCCGCCGTTATAATCGCCTTTATCAACGCTGACAACGGGTTTACCGTATACAATTACGGGGAATGTAGCCGAAGCGCTGCGCCCCGCATGTGTGTATGTAACGGTTATATTCTGCTCTACGTCGTAAAGCTCCGGGTCAAATGACGATGTGTCGACCGTGTAATCGGTGACGTATTCTGACTCGGCGTTGCTGTAATTTGCCTTAACCTTAAGGCCCGAAAGATCAAGGGTCTTGTCGCCCTCAAGATAATCCTTTTTAGGATTTTCAAGCTCAATTGATGTTACCGCCTTAGAGTGAACGGTTATCGGGAATATTGCGTGATATGTTTTGCCGGCTCTTACTACGTTAACTATAATATACTGCACCGAATCAAGTATCGAAGTGTTGACGGAGCTTACCGTATAATCCGTTACCGGAACGGAAAGCTGATCGTCGGTATAGGCGTTTGCCGCCTCTTCGCCGTAATATTCGGCAATATCCGCACGATTATATGTAAGCTTAACCTCCATACCGGTGAGATCGAGCTCTGTGCTACCCTCTACATAATCGGTCTTAGTGGGCGCGGTAAACGCAATACTTACCGGCTCAACCTCAACTACCGTTATATTCTTTTGAGTTTCTACGTATGCGCCGTCAACCTTTGTAACGCCGTTCCTGCCGAATGCATGTAGTGTTGTATCGCCTGCCGAAATACCCGTGACAACACCGTTTGAATCGACCGAAGCATATGCATTCTTCTGATTTACGTCGCCGATATTCCAGTCGGAGGTCCAGGGAGCCGAGCCGTCATCCTTAGTGAGACCCCAGCGCTGCTTATCAACCGAAATTCTCTCTGGAGAGAATTTAGCGGTGTAGGTAACCGGAAAATCCTTGATTACATAATCATTTCCCGTTATGGTAACTCCCGTGAGGTGTCTTATTGAGTTACCGCGTACCGTTACCTCTACGGATTTAGACACGCTTCCGATGGTTGCGGTTATTGTGACCTTTTTGGTGTTCCAAAGGGCCGTTCCGCCGGAATCAAGACCTTTTACAAGACCGTTTGCATCAATAGTGGCTATTGACGGGTCGGAAGAAGTCCATACGACAGTTCCGAGAAGTGCTTTGTCGTAATCGGACGGTGCTATATTCGCGATTGAAAGCTGCGTGGTCTTGCTCTCATTAACCGTTGTGCTGCCGCCGATACTGAAATCTGTTATCGCCTTGCCCGCCGTTACGGTAAGAGAGTCCTCAACGGTTTTATCGTTAAGAGTTGCTCTTACGTGTATTTCACTAATACCGCTCGATTTCGGGGTGAATACACCGTCGGACGAAAGCGTAGCAAGCTTTGTCTCGGCGGGTGCCTCGGCGGTTGCCCATATTATTTCTTTTGTATCGGGATTTGTAAGTCCCCACTCTCGTTTTATCGACGAGTTTGTGTTAAGTCTTGACGGCAACACATTTGCCTTAAAGGTAGTAGGCGTATCATTGGGAACGGCACTGTTACCCTCAATTTCAACAGAGGAGATACTGCCGACAACACCGGCTCTTGACACCTTTATTGTAACATTTTTGGAAACGCCGCCCGCCGTTGCGGTAAGGGTTGTGGATTTACTGTATTCAACGAGTCCGTCGCCGCCGTCAAGGCCGGTTACCGTACCGGAGGCATCAACCACGGCAATCGATTTATCGGCGATTTCCCAAGTAAGGTCGCCGGTATAAGCTCCTGCGGGAACAACATTTGTAATTGCAAGCTGCGTTGTGGAGCCTTCACTTACGGATACGGATGAATCTGTTACGGTTTTTGTGCCGCTTATAATATCAAAGGATTCAACCGGGAGATCCTTCTGCTCAACTACATTAAAGGTTATGGTATCGACAAAAGCTACATTGCTCGCGTCGTATGCCCTAACCGTTACCGAGCCTGCTGCAGTAAATGTGACAAGTCCCGTATCGGAAATCGTTGCACGCTTGCCGGAGCTTGTATCAAATACGCTGCCGCCCATCTCCCATTTTACAGAGTGTTTAAGTCTTACCGGTGTTACCGCCGCGTAAAGCTGAACCGTTTTGCCCACGGCAACGGTAAGAGGAACGCTCTTTTTATTGGTTATATGAGTTCCGGTCGGAAAGATGTTCGCAACAACACTCTTTTGAACCTTTATTTTAATTTTGTCACTTGCAAGCTTTGCTCCGCTTGCGTCATATATAGTAGCCGTTATTTCGACATTCATATTGGCAAGAGCAGACGCAAGGCTGTCCGCAAGAGTATCACCTGCAATGCCTCTGACAATAGAAACTATCAGGTCATCGTTCATACTGTCAAGATTAACGCCCGACTTTTCAAGCTGTTTCATAATCTCGTCAGCCATTTTATCGCCTACGAGAGGAAGCACGCGCACGTTTTCATCAAGCCAAAGCTGAATTATAGCCGTCTTTGACGAATCATATGCCGTAACCTTACCGTTATCGTCTACGTCGGCAAGAAGCGGTAGGTTACTCTCCCACTTTACCGTAGTACCCTCAGGCAATTCGCCTGTCGTGGTATACTTTAGTTGAAGCGTTTTATACTCGGTCAACTGCTGTATTTCGGTAATGTCATTACCGTTTTCGTCCGTAATGTTAAGCGAGACTCCTGCCGCGTAGCTCACAAGAGCAGACGGAACCAAAGTCAACAGCATAATGACAGACAGCAAAACACTCAAAATCCTGGTTGATGTTTTTTGCATACAGATCTACCTTTCCATAAAAAACCGTTTTTACATATAAATAATAACAAATTCTACATATTTTTTCAATGCACACATTTTTACAAATAGTATTATAAGCCGGTCTGTGTTTTAGTGATTATACAAATACGAACAAACAAAAAAAGCGCGGAATTACACATTCCGCGCTTTAATAACATATTGATATACTGCCTTACCGCACTGATAAAGCGTTTATTCCTCAAGCTTTTTCTGAGACTGCATTTTGAGATACGCGTTTATGAAACCGTCAATATCGCCGTCCATAACCGCATTGATGTTACCCATTTCGTAGCCCGTGCGGTTATCCTTGACAAGTGTGTACGGCATAAATACATACGAACGTATCTGATTGCCCCAGCCTATCTCTTTTTGGTCGCCCTTAATATCCGAAATTTTGTCAAGATGCTCGCGCTCCTTGATTTCAAGAAGCTTGGATTTTAACATTCTCATGGCAACCTCTCGGTTCTGATGCTGACTTCTCTCAACCTGGCATGCTACAACAATTCCCGTCGGGATATGAGTAAGTCTTACGGCAGATGAGGTTTTGTTTACCTTTTGACCGCCTGCACCGCTTGAACGGTAAACATCCATTTTAATGTCCTCCGGAGCTATTTCAACCTCGACCGTATCATCGATTTCGGGCATTACCTCAACCGAAGCAAAAGAGGTATGGCGTCTGCCTGCCGCATCAAACGGGGAAACTCTTACAAGACGGTGTATGCCCGTCTCACTTTTCATAAAGCCGTAGGCATTTTCGCCCTCTATGAGGATACTTGCCGATTTGAGCCCCGCCTCGTCGCCGTCAAGGAAATCAAGCGTAGTAACCTTAAAGCCGTGACGCTCGCCCCATCGGCAATACATTCTGAAAAGCATCTGCGCCCAATCCTGCGCCTCGGTTCCGCCTGCACCGGCGTGGAAAGTAAGAATTGCATTTTTAGCATCATATTCACCGCTCAAAAGGGTTGTAAGGGTCATGGTGTCAAGATCACTTTCAAACTTTTCTACGCTCTCGGTGCACTCATCGAGCATACCCTCGTCCTCTTCTTCATTTGAAAGTTCAATCATAACAAGCGCATCGTCATAATCCTGCCTGAGCTTTTCATAAGCCGCCACTTTGCTCTTGAGGTTGCTTGTGCGCTGAACGACCTTTTGAGAATTTGCTATATCATCCCAAAAGCCGTCAACAGTCTGCTCTTTTTCAAGCTGCGCTATCTCTTCTTTCATCTTATCAAGACCCAGAGCCTCGGAGAGGTCATCAAGAGTCTTTTCGTGGTTTATAAGTCGCAGTCTCAATTCTTCGTATTGAAGCATAAATATAATTCCTTTACTTATAATTTTTATATATTTACAAAGCTTAGTGCCTCGCCGACTATTTAATATCGGCTATGTCATAAGGCGTTTTTTGATACACAAAGTAGTTAAGCCAATTTTGGAAAAGCAGGCTTGCCGCACCGCGCCAGGTGTCAACTGGCGTTTTTTTGATGTCGTTATCGGGGAAGTAATTGTGCGGCATCTTTATGTCAAGACCCTTTTTTAAATCGCGGAAGTACTCGCGAGCCAAGGTGTCGCTATCATATTCGCAATGACCCGAACAGTAAAAATTGCGGCACGCCATATCCGACACGAGATGGACTCCGGCTTCCTCGGAATAAGACAAAATCTGAAGATCCTTTACTCTTATTATATCCTCTTTTCGGTTTTCCGTGTGACGTGAATGCGGAACATAAAAAACATCGGAAAATCCGCGCAAAAGCGGATGATACAAATCAAGCGGTTGATGGCGAAATACGCCGAAAACCTTCTCGGGAAGCAGATGCTTCGGAATACCGTAATTATAGTAAAGCGCAGCCTGCGCTCCCCAGCATATATTAAATGTGGAATACACATTTGTTTTTGCCCAATCAAATATTTTGCAGAGCTCGTCCCAATAATCGACCTCTTCGAAGTCCATCATCTCAACGGGCGCTCCGGTAACTATCATACCGTCGAATTTTTCGTCCTTGACATCGTCATAGGTTTTGTAGAATTTGAGCATATGCTCCCTTGACACGTTTTTTGAAATATGGCTTTTTACCTGCAACAAGTCTATTTCAAGCTGAAGCGGAGAATTACTGAGAAGCCTTAAAAGCTGAGTTTCGGTCTCGATTTTTGTAGGCATTAAATTCAGTATTATAATTTTAAGCGGACGAATATCCTGCTTGACGGCTCTGTCCTCCGTCATAACAAATATATTTTCAAGCTCCAGGCTATGATGCGCCGGAAGCTGATTATCTATTTTTATGGGCATACAGCCACCTCTTTCAAGAAGACGAACCTCGGTCTTTTACCCGTTTAAGTTCTGACAAAGTATTATAACATAACACATCGCCGTTTGCAATGCCGATACACATAAAAATACCCCGACCGCAGTCGGGGTATTTTAAACTTATTTATTACCGTTTATATCAGCAAACGGGTTTTGTGTTTTCCTCTTCCTCGTCATCCTTACGTTTTTTACGAAGAATTATGAAGAATATAAGTGACAATCCACAAAGGAAAACAGCAGCTGCGGCGAGCGGATTTTCACGGATAAGTTCACCGGTTTTGGATATTACCGGGTTATTAATTATCGGGTTGCCGCTGTCGCTCGGTTTGGTTACCGGAACTTCGTTTGTCGGCTCCTCTACGGGTGTGCCGGGAACAATATTAATAGTACCGTCGTCGTTAACGACAAAGTCGAGCCATAAGGTATTGGTGCCCTTCGGAACAACTGCAATCTGCGAGCCGTCATCAAGTTTAATAACGGTTGTTTCTGTTGCAGTATCACTTACGCTTACCGAGAAAGTAGTCTTGCCGGCTACTTCACCGTTTTCGTCGGTGATTGTTACAACATGGAAACCGTCTTTAATAACGTCAACGCTGTATGCACCGTCTTTTCCTGCCTCAGCCTTGATTTCGCCGAGGTCAATGTCGAGCTTAGCGCCCGGGAAAAGGTTTTTACCGCGATACACATTACCATTCATACCCATACGAACACAAGGATCTTCGTGATCTCCGCCGGGGTTTGTAGTGCCCGAGGGATTAGTGGTGCCCGAAGGATTTGTTGTGCCTGAGGGATCTGTAGGAGCTGTCGGCTCTGTGGGTCTTGTCGGCTCGGTAGGTTCTGTGGGATTTGTAGTCGGCTCTGTGGGTCCGAAGCATTTTTTAAATGTGAACACAATGTTCATATCGGTGGTAACCGAATCAAATCTCAACATACCGTACTGCAATTTACCGGTATAATCTTTACCGTTTACCGTGACACGCTCAAGGTGGCTGTCAAGCTTTGCAACAGCTCCGAGAGAAAGCGAATCAAAACGGTCAACGGCGAACTTAGCACCGCTTGCAATAAGGTTGCCGTCTTTAAGGACATAACCTCCGTCGTTATACGTTACGGTAATTTCATGGGTATTCGGGACTACAGTTTTAAGCTGTGTTTTACCGATTTCACCTGCCTCGGCGAAAACGCAAAGCTGCATGGTGAATATAAGCAAAACAGACAACAGCACACTGCAAGCCTTTTTCATGAAACCACCTCCTTAAAAATTTTAAAAATCAAAATCTGGCAATAATTATGCAGCAACGTACTCTACGGTGTAAGTCATATGGCCGACATACTCAGCTATGGGAGCATTGAAGTCAGCGATTGTAACGGTTGTCGAAGACTTAACAGCGGTGTTAAGCTCGGTATATTCAGCAGCATCTCCGCCTGCTACGGTGAAGGTGAGGAATTTATCGGTAGCAGCGTTTGTCATTTTTCCTGCATTTTCAGCAACAGCCGAAACCTTGAGCTTAGCGCCGAGCTTAAGCTGAGAATCAACGGTGTAAGAAGCGTCCTGAGCTGCGGTGTCGTTCCAAGCAACTGTGATCTCAGCAGGAATGGTAACGGTGTAATTTTCGGGATCGTTGTTCTCCTTATCGGTTGTCTTTGTCTTAACCTGAACATCGGCGGTCTTGGGGTCTGATTCCTTGGTTATTGTAGCTGCGAATGAGGGAACTGCTATAGCTGCTATCATCATAACAGCAAGAAGAATTGATACTATCTTTTTCATAATTATAACTCCTTAATGAAATAATGTTTAACTGTTAAACAAATTATTGGTCAACAACTGCTGCCGTGAAGGTAACGGTAGCATCGCTGTAATCGGTGATGGTAGCGTTCCAAGCTGCTGCTGCAACGTCAACGTTGATGTTGTACTCCTGATTTACTACCTCGGCAGCAGTCTTAACGGAAGTGTCGCCGCTGAAGGCGTAAGGAATGGTATAGCCGTTATCGGTAGCGGGCTTCATTTTGCCAGCCTCCGAAGCAACAGAAACGGAAAGACATTTGCCGGTCTTGAGAGTTGACGTAACATTGTAGGTGAAGGCTGTGGTTTCAGCGCCCCATTTAACGCTCATTTCAGCAGGATATGTTACTGTGAAATAACCGTCTGCGGGAACGTTTGTTGTATCGGTCTTAACGGTTGCGGAACCCTTGCCGCCTGCTGTATCCTGATTGATTTCAGCTGCAAAGGACGGAACAGAAACTGCCGCGAGCATAGCCGCCGCAAGAACTAATGAAAGTAACTTTTTCATAATATAACTCCTTTTCGGATTAAAAAATTAAGCTATCGCTTCAACAGAAGCTGTAAATGTAAGAGTATCTTCATACTCATCAATGGAAACGGATCCCCAGTTTTCCTTAGTAATATTGACATTTACCGAATATGCGCTGTTGGTAACTGTCTCGTGACCGGTTGTTATGTTGGTATCACCGGCTATAGTGTAAGGAAGAAGTCTGCCGCCGCCTGTATGGAGATTTGCGTTGTCCTGAGCTACAGTAACACGAAGGTTATTTCCGCTCACAAGCGTACTCGATACAGTGTAACCGATTTCGGTACTTTCGGTGCCCCAATAAATGGTGGTTTCGGCGGGATAAGAAACGGTAAAGGCACCGCTTATTCCGCTTCGGTCGGTAACTACCGAGGAGTTACCGACGCCACCGGAAGTAGACTGGTTTATTTCAGCAGCAAAAGCGGGAACCGATATAGCCAAGAGCATCGCAGCTGCAATGACTATTGAAAGAATTTTTTTCATAATTGGTTCTCCTTGTATTTTGGAAGGGTTTCCGACTCTTAGATTGTAGCGGGAGCTATCGAAACCGTAAGTGTAAGATTGCCCTCGTACTCATCTACCGGAACCTTTGCCCAATCAGCTGAGGCAATGTTTACTGCTGCGTTAACAGCTTCATCTGCAACAACTGCAGAAGCTGAAGTATAAGCTGTGGTGCCTGCTACGCTGAAAGGAAGAGTAGCGGTATTGCCTGATGCGATAGCCTTGAGATCGGTTGTGCCGTCTTCCTTTGCTACCGTAACATTAAGACGGTCGTTTGATTTGAGCTGGCACTTTACGTTGTATGTAAAGTCTGTGCTTTCTGTGCCCCAGTAAATAGTGGTTTCTGCCGGGAAGGTTACCGTGTAAGAAGTAGCCTCGGGACCGTCGGGACCGGTTTTTGTAGAAGTAATAACCTTAGCCGTATCGGAGGTATGGTCGCTTGTAAGCGTCTTGTCGGCTGCAAATGACGGAACGGAAACCGCTGCGAGCATTGCCGCCGCAAGAACTATTGAAAGTAATTTTTTCATTGTGGTTATCTCCTTTCAATATCAAAGGCTTACGGTGAAGGTAAGAGTATCGCTGTACTCGCCGACGATGGCGTTGTTCCAATCGTCTGCGGCAACCTTAACCTTGAGGGTAAGTGCCTTTGCGGGATTGATAACGGGGCCGTCAGCTATAAATTCGAGGTTAGAGTCAGCCGAGAAATCGTAAGCCAATGTCTCGTTTGCATCCTCGGTAAGCTTCATAAGTCTTGAGCCCTCAACGCCGATTTTAAGCTTCTGGCCGTATTTAAGGTGAGACTCAACAGAAAATCCGTCAAGAGCTGTTTCCTCTGCGCCCCAGTAAATTGTGGTATCGGCCGGAATTGTAACGGTGTATTTAACAGCGTCGTCTTCGGGAGCATCGGGGCCTGTTTTTGTGGAGGTCTTAACAATAGCTGTACCGGTATTGTCAGTCTCCTTGGTTATGGGGTTAGCTGCGAAAGCGGGAACCGAAGCTGCTGCAAGCATAACCGCTGCAAGTGCGATTGAAATAAGCTTTTTCATTATATTAGTCTCCTTTCAATAATTAAACCTCAGCGGTAAAGGTAAGGGTGTCGTTGTAAACATCAACAACAGCTCTGTTCCAGTCCTCGCTGCTTATTGTAACCTTGAGGTTTTTGTCAACGGCCGGAGTTTCCTTGTTGCCGTAAACTACGGGGCTGTCTGCCGTGAAAGCGGTGTCGCCCGAAAGAGTATAGGGAAGAGTGTAAACCTCGCCTGCTGCAGCATCGGTCTTCATAGAGCCTGTGCCTGCTACGGTAACCTTGAGAGCCTGGCCTCTCTTGAGGTGAGACTCAACAGAGTAAACAAGATTTGTCTCCTCGGTGCCCCAGTAAATTTCTGTATCTGCCGGAATAGAAACGGTGTATCTGACAGCAACATCCTCAGGCGAATCGGGGCCTGTTTTTGTGGATGTCTTAATTATGGTTGTGCCGGTCTGCTCTGTTTCCTTGGTTATGGGATTAGCTGCAAAAGCGGGAACCGAAACAGCTGCGAGCATAGCCGCTGCGAGTGCGATAGAAATAAGCTTTTTCATAATTTATCTCCTTATATTTATTACGCGTTAGTATATTCTGCCGTAAAGGTAAGAACATCTGTATGCTCACCCGAAGCGGCTTTTTGCCATTCAGCCTCTGCGATGTTCACGGAGAGGTCATAAGACTTCATATAATCGCCCGGTAAAAACGCCATTTGCTCTGCGCCTGTAAGCGTGTAGGCGATAGTCTTTGAGCTGTCCAAAGTGTTGACAAGCTTTGAGCCGTTGAGCGACGAAACAGCCACCTTAACGGTCTTGCCGGGAGACAGCCACATTTTAGTTGCCGTAACCTTACCTATTGCGTAAGAAGTAGCTTCCCACGGTATTTCGGTATCGGCAGGAATTGTAAGCTCATACTCATCCTGTTTGCCCTCGCCGGTAAAAATCTTTACGGAGCCTACGGGGTTCTCTTTGTTCAGCGTAGCCGGAGCCGCGAAAGACGGAACAGTCACGAGCGACAATAAAAGCACTGAGAGCAAAACTGATAATGTTTTCTTCATAGAACCACCTCCTTATGGTCTTGATAAAGCATTTAATTTGTTAATTAACCTTTAGTGTAATCTACGGTATAAGTAAGAGTAGTCGAATACTCGGCTATCGGAGCGTCCGTCCAACCGGAAATCGTCAATGACGGTTTTTGAGCGGGAAGCGCTCCCTCATTTGTACCTGTAAATTCTGTGGAAGTAAAGTTCTGCGAAGTATACGGAAGAGCGTATGTCGATGTTGCTGCATTGGTAAGAGTGTCATTTGCGACAGAAGCGCTGCGTGCTACGGAAACACCAATCTTGCTGCCCGTATCAAGCGAAGACGTAACCTTATAGGAAACATCAACGGCTTCCGTCTCGCCCCAAGGAACATCTATTTCCGCAGGAATTGTAACCTCAAAGAAGTCGTCTGCGGCAAAATGAATATTGATAGTTTTTCTGACAGGCTCGTTTGTTGTCTTGTCAACAGCAACCTCACCGGTAGCATTATCGATAAGCTCTATTGTAATAACATCTTCACTCGTTACGGTAACGCCCGTGACGGTAAACGTAAAGTTTATTGCCTTGGGAGCTGCCGCCGAAGCGGTGTTATTTGCGACATCCGCGGTTTCGGGAGAAGTGTTAAGAGCTTTTGCCGTTACGGTCTTTGCAATCGCACCCGTCATTGCTACGTTGTAATCGTGGATGGTGCCCGTAGTGTCCTTAAGGCCTCCGTTTTTAGAGGTTACACGAAGTGTGTAGCTTCCGTCCGGATAGTTAACGGCATTTGAAAGAGTAAAGACTGCGGTTCCCGTTGTTGCATCCTTATTGAGAGCGACGCTGTCTTTGTCTACCGCCGAAGCAAAGTTCGGGAAAATACGGAGGGTATCTATAATACCGTGGAGAGCTTCGCCGTCCGAGGAATTAACGGTGTTACCGTCGTTAACCTCTTGAACCTGCCTTATATAGCCCTTAAACGAATTGTACTCTTCAACCGCTTCCGTTATTGCGGTAAGGTCCTGAATACCGCTATTGTCCATTTGACCCTTAACGGTATTGTAAAGAGCCGTGTACTTTTCTTCAAGTCGAACAACGCCACCCTTAACCGTCTTACCGGTGATGTCGTCGGTGTAAGTTTTGATATTGGCAAGCACCTTGTTAACCGCCGCGGCCGACTTAGCATAATTCTTATACTGAGGAGCACTTGCAAATTTGTCGGCCTTATCAGTTAAGATATACTTAGCGTAATAATCAAGGTCGTTATACTTTTCGAGGTAGTTTTCAAGCGCCGCGGTCTGACCGGTAGGCATAAGCTTGCAGTCGGTCGTAAGGTCGGTCGCTTTACCGGTCTCGCCGTACATTGAAGCAACAAGAGTGTTAAGGTCTTTAATACCGGTTATAGCGGTACCGGAGTCACTCGTGTAGCCGTCACGGTAATTTTCGAGAAGTCTCAAGCGTTTTGCAACCTTATAAAGGTTTTCCATTTTTGTGACGTTCTCCGTACCGAGCGCCGCAATCGCCTCGTCGGTATAGCGCTCATAAGACTGCTCATACCAATCGATTATGTTCTGTACGTCAGCTGCGGTGAGAGAATATGCGCCGTAATCTATAAGCGGCTTCTCTGTTCCGCTCGCATCGGTGCCGATAACAAAACCGGGATAAGGTAAGGCATTGCTGTCTGTTACGGAGCCGCCGGTTGCTGCAGCCGGCATAGCCTCAATCAAAGGTTTCAAATCGGCAACCGCAATTTGCGGCTGATCGAGCAAAGTGATGCCGTCGTCGATGCTCTTGTACTTTTGAAGCACGCTGTATGCTCTTGCAACGGAAGGTATTGACTTTTGATAATCCGAAAGCTGCGCATAAAGAGCAAGTGCCGTGTTTATCTTTTCGGTACGAGTGTTCGCTTTATAAATATCAACATCCGCTACCGCGTTTTCAAACTGCATTGAAGTAAGAGACTTAACCTGTGCATAATCGTCGAACGAGACGTCGCCGGTTCTGTTTTGTACGCCTGCGCCGTATGCCGAGGTACCCTGTCTGTATGTAAAGCCGACAGAGCCTATTGTAAAGCTCTTACCGTTCATTGCGGTTGCGCTCTTTCCGTTTACGGACGAATCGTTGTAATTTGACAAGGGCGCTATACCTATGGTAACACGGAAAATGTTGTTAAGGGACTCGGCTTTTTCATCTATACGATAGTTAGAGGTTGCCGAAATACCCTGAACGCCTCTCGAGAACTGGAAGAGCGGAACCATAACATAGCCCTTGTAGTGAGAAAGGGTCAGGTAATCGCCGTCTCCCGTATCTATGCCGTACTCCGAGGTGTAAGCGTAAATTCTTCTCTTGCTTTCATCCTTGGGAGTACATTTAGCCCATTCACCCGTCTTGGGGTTAATGAGATAGAAGTAAGAAGCCGCGTTGTTGCTGCCGAAGTCGAGGGTGTAGTCCTCGGCGGCACCTTCATAGTATGAGCTGATATTAAACGCCATTGAGAATGTGTCAAGCTGAGAGAAGTCTGCGTAGAATACAAGTGCCAGACGGTCGGTTTCGCCTATGTCGTTTTTGGTATACGACTTAGCAAAATCGCCGAGACTCTCAGACGACATATTGTTCTCTCTCAGTTTGGAGTAATCGCCGCTGCTGCTCGGGTCTTCGTCAACAAGCCCCTTTGTAATGCTTATGCAGTTATACCAGCCTTTTCTGTCTTCGGCATACTGGTTATTTATGGTAACCGTTGCGGCGTTTTTGCCCTCAAGGCCGTTTGATGTAATGATTGCCGAAGTACCGTTTTGACGATAGCTTGTAATACCGTTTCTCTGCGGGTCATTACCGAGAGCGCCGGTCGGTATAAGTGTAGGCGTTGCGGTATCCTGAGAGTGCGCCGAAAGTGAAGCAAAGGGAACCTGATATGTCAAATATCCCTTAGAATAGTAGTAATCCTTACCTACCTGGCCGGTATATTTTGAGTTTTCAAACTGCCAGCTTCTGGTGCCTTTTTCCAAGGAATCGAAGTCGCCGAACGGTATAACCTTGTTGTTTGTAAGCGCCTGGCCTATTACAACAGAGTTGTCAGCAAGTTCTTCTTCTATAAAGCTGAAGTACTTTAAGAGCTTCTCCTCTTCCGCTCTGCCGAGCATAGTGAGCTGGCTTAAGTTAAGGCGGATATAAACCTCATAAAGGCTCTTAACAACGGCTTTATCCTCATCGCTTACCGCGAGAGTATTTTCGTCGAAATCGGGAAGCTGCTCAAGCTTCGTTGAAATCATCGGAATGAAATCCTCTGCACCCGAGTTAGCAGAGCCGTAGGTTTTACCGTCTATACAAGCCTGCTTGGCGGTCTTGTACTTTTCCCAAGCCTCGGTCATACCGAGTGCTGCCGCCTTGGTATCGAGCGCAGAATCCTCAAGGAAAGATGCATCGATTATACCGGATTTTCCGGCTTCTTCGGATTTGTTATATTCCTCAATTGATTTTTTATAACCGGCTATCAAGTCCTCGATATACTTAACGGCGCGGTAATCGTAGGAGTTCGGATCTTCAATGTACTTTTGGCAGGCATTGAAAATAGCGCGCGGAATTTCTGTTTCCTGGTCATAATATGTCTTAACGGGCGTGCCTGTGTTTGTTTCTCCGTTAAGGGTATTTTCGCTGTATTTCTGACCGTCTGTACGGTAGAACAATACATTATCAAGGAAAATCTTTTTACCTACGCTGCCGTTGTTGGTTTCAAGGCTCGTAGAAGCCGGGTCATATGTGCAACCCGTAAACTTAAAGCCTGCGGACATAATATCCTCGATAGCTTTAAAAGCATTTGTGCGATTAACTACCGGATCTTCACCCGTACCGATTTTGGTCTTATCGATATATGCTCTTTTGGGCGAATTGGCTGTTGTCTTGCCACCGTCTTCCGTAGCCATGCACGGAGCGAGCATCGTACCGCCGTCGATATAGTATTCGCCGCTAAGAGTCGCCGTCTTGTTAATTCTGAAGGAATAGCGTCTAATAAGCAGAGCATCGGATATCGAAGTACCGGCAGGGTCAACAACTACCGGCTGCGAAAGCTTAATTTTCTCGTTATAATACTTGTTGGCATTTGCTTTAGTTTTATCCGAGCTGTTCCACACATACATATCGGGCATAGGCTTTTCTACACCGAAATCCTCGTTGGACTCCGTGACAACGGAGTCGGTTTCGGAGCACATAAACTGAAGCGGTATGCGGACATATCCCTTGAAGTGGTCAAGGTCAACAGTACCGTCGTTTAACATAACCTTTTTCCAGCTGCCGTCCGTTTGCTGCAGGAATAAATATGGGGCCTCACCCATATAGCCTGCTTTTGTGGTGCCGACAGTAGAGTAAATTATATCGCCGTATCTGTTAAAAGCATTACTGCTTTCACTGTAGCTGTTGTCAAAATCCTGTACAAAATACTTTTCGTTTGAACGAAGGCGGAATGAAAGCCCCGTTACGCTGACCTGTGAGAAGTCGAGATAGTACCAAATCTCGGAAGCACCCGTCGGGTCCCAAGTCTGACGGCTCCATGACGTATCAAAGGACTGAGGGCTGTCGGGGGTTGCGGCGGACTCGATACGCATTGCGTAGCCGTAGCTGTCGCCCGTGTCTTTAACGCCTACACCATCGGTTCTACCTCCGAATGAAAGGTGATTACCCTCCTGCATATAGTCAAGTGAGCCTGACGTACTGCGTACATTGTTGACTTCGGCGGTTCTCTCATTGGTTCCGTCATCCGAAAACGAACCGTGGTCATCTGCGGTACCTTTTTTATCAAAAGTAAGGACTTCACGCACGGCAAGAACGTTGTTTGTAACGGGGGCATAAGCGTCCGCATTGTATACATAAGTCGGAACATCCGAAACGTATGCGTTAACAGCCTCCGAGAACCAGCCGTCGCTGTCGTACGCCGTTATCGTAATATTGTAACGGTGATCGTCAGACAGACCCGCAGGCACCTTTGTTTTGATTTCGTCTGCCGTAATCTCAGCCGTGTACGGTGCGGTACCGGTGGGACTAACCATCTTGCGCAGCAAAACCGTGCTTGTGTGAACTTCGGTATATGTTCCGAGATCAACAAGCTCTAACATATACCCGTCAATTGTTTTTGTGCCGGTTTTGCGCTCGCTAACCTTAGCCGCGGGGAAGCTGACCGTAATTCCGCCGTCGTCATTAAGTGTTGCAGCCGCTTCCCTTTTATCCGATTCGGTAAAGGTCGGTATTGGGTCATATTCGCCCTCGCCGGCCGCGAGAACCATGGGAATCGACGTTACCAAAAGCACTACGCAAAGCAGCACAGCAGTTATGCTTTTTCCGATTTTAATCTTTGAATTTTTTTGCATAAACTGCAACTCCTTTCCTCAAAATCTGTATTTTGAATATAGTTTCTTATGAAACCACGATGGTCGTTTTTAAATCCATATTGTTAAGTTTACGCTGCTCTTTATCAAAGCTGTATGTCTTAACATGGATTGTTGCAGGATAAGTTCCTGCCGCAAGCTCACGGTTCAGCGTGAACTTTGATATTGAATAGCCCGGCGGCAAGAGATTTGAGGTATATATAACCTCGCCTGTATTTGAAAGCTCTATTTCTATAACAAAGAAGCACGGGTTTTCCTCGGGGTTTGAGAATACAAAGCTTTGCTCCTTGGTATTTGCCGCCAAGGGAAGCTCGGGAATACCGTTGACCTTTATCTGCCTGCCCCTTGTTTTTGTTTTATCGGGTACGGAAATCTCGCCCTCGCCCAATATGGCATTTTGGTCGATTACGCCTGCGGGGGTCGTTGTGGTTCCGCCATCGCCGCCTGTCGGTATAACGGCCTTTAAAAGGAATATAAGACCTATTATAAGTGCCGCTATCAAAAGCGCAAACAAAAGCCAAAGCAAGAGTCTGTCTTTAACTATCGCAATGAATTTGTCAGCCTCTGTCTCTATGTAGCCGACTACCGCTGTATGAGGCATTTTCGTTGCGGCATACACCTTTTCGGTTTGCCCGTCGTCAGACTGCAAATCACCGATTTCGCGTTTGCCCTTTCCTATTTGACCGACAACCGTATAGCCGCCCGAGGGATAGCGCGAGTCTATTTCTTTCTTTTTGAAATAAGAAACCGAGAAGCCGGTTTTGCCGTTTTTGTAAACGCCCTCGCCATCGGCTCCGGTAAGATGCCGAAATATAAGATCTGCCAAATAAAAAACCTCCGATAAATTGATTAAAAACGCTATATATAATAGTATACGATAAATCCGCACCGCTTCGGGTTTGCTTTAACGCTTGTTTCTCATCATTTTGCGAAAGAGCATCTATTTACCGTTTTTAAGGCGCAAATGGGTACACTATTACACCGTATATTTATACTTAAGTTTACACTAAAAATGCTTTGGTGTAAAGAGTTTTTATCTAATTTAAAAACACATTTTAAATAGTCTTTAAACCAAATGTTAACAAATTGTGAACGCAGTTTGACGTTCTTTTGTCATTATGAAATGAAAATATGTAAAATTTTAGATTACGAGCACACTTCGACAAAAATTGCAGCCGCTTTTGGTAATCTTTTACAAATTATACACCGGAAATTCTATGTAATCAATTCTCTTTCATAGAACTCTTCCGTTTAGCCTCTTGATTTTATCACGTGCTGTGCGACAAAAAAACGCCATTGTAACAAAAAGCCGTTTTAATTTCACAAACGCCCGAAAAGCACAAAAAAACGGGCTTGTAAAGCAAATTACAAGCCCTGAAATGTTTATATCTATAAGATAATTTCGGATATTACGGAGTTGGAGAGTAAAAATCCGCGCCGCGTCAGAGAAATTCCGCCGCTCTCACAACTGCAAAGCCCGTATTTTTCGTATTGCTTTGCGCTTTCAAGCATTTTTTGCGGTATCTCATGATGAAAACGGGCGTAAAAACGCTCTTGAGTAAGCCCCTCGCGAAGCCTTAAAGCGAGCATACAAAATTCCTCTTCGTCGCCGCCGTCGCCCTCAGTTAAACGCTCGTTGCCGTTTATGAAATACTCAATATCACGCGGATAATATGTGCGTTTTCCGCCTAAAAACGAATGTGCCGAAGCACCTATGCCGAGGTACTCCTCATCGTGCCAATATTTCAGATTGTGGCGGCTCTCAAAGCCGGGAACCGCAAAATTTGATATTTCATACTGCATAATACCGTGTTCTTCGAGGTATTCGCACATAAAAAGGTACATATCGGCCGTATCGTCGTCAGAGGGGAACGGCAATTTGTCTCTCATACGAAAAAACGGCGTATTCTCCTCTATTTTGAGAATGTAGCAGCTGAGATGCGGCACACCCGAAGAAATGCAGAAATCAAGCGTGCTTTTAAGGCTCTCTTTTGTTTGACCCGGCACGCCGAGCATGACATCAAGCGAAATATTATTTATTCCCGCTTTTTTTGCCCGTGAAACGACACTTTGAACCTCGCTTTTGTCGGCTCGTCTGCCTAAAATCCTGCGTTCGCCGTCATTTGCCGACTGAAGCCCTATGGAAAGCCTATTTACTTTACACTCGCTTGCTTTTTCAAAGAATTCGTCACCGAGCGAAAACGGGTTGCACTCTACCGTTATTTCCGCATCATCGGTCAAAAACGTTGATTTTGCGCCGTTTATGATTTGACAAAGATAATCCGGAGCCAAAACCGACGGAGTTCCGCCGCCAATGTAAAGCGTATCGGCTTTACAGCTAAGCTGTTTTGAATTGTCCCGAAGCTCTCGCAAAACAGCCGAAACATATCTGTTTTTTGTATCGTCATCGGCGCGAAATGAGTAAAAATCGCAATACGGGCACTTTGAATTGCAAAACGGAATGTGAATATACAGTCCTATATTATTCATCGTCTAATTTAAGCACAGCCATAAACGCCTCTTGCGGAACTTCTACCGTACCGAACTTGCGCATACGCTTTTTACCCTCTTTTTGCTTTTCAAGCAGCTTCTTTTTACGCGTTATATCGCCGCCGTAGCATTTAGCAAGCACGTCCTTACGCATTGCCTTTACGGTTTCGCGCGCTATTACCTTGCCGCCCACGGCTATCTGAATGGGAATTTCAAACATCTGGCGCGGAATATTGTCCTTAAGCTTCTCGGCTATTCTGCGCGCTCTCGGATATGCCTTTTCGGAGTGAATAATAAACGAGAGGGCGTCTATCATATCGCCGTTCAAAAGGACGTCGAGCTTTACAAGGCTTGACCTTTGGTAGCCGCAAAGCTCATAGTCGAACGAAGCATAGCCGCGCGTACGTGATTTTAAGACGTCAAAGAAGTCATAGATTATTTCGTTAAGCGGGAGTATATATTTTAAGTCCACCCTGTCGGCGTCAAGATACGTCATTTCTTTATATTCGCCGCGTCTGTCCTGGCAAAGGTCCATTATGGCTCCCACATAATCCTTAGGAGAAAAGATGTGTGCCTCAACCATGGGTTCCTCCGCAAAATCGATTGTTGCGGGGTCGGGGTAGTTGCACGGATTGTCTATTTCGACTACGTTTCCGTCGGTAAGATGTATTTTGTAAACAACCGAAGGTATTGTTGTTACGAGGTCGAGGTCATACTCTCTCTCAAGGCGTTCCTGTATGATTTCAAGGTGCAAAAGCCCCAAAAAACCGCACCTGAAGCCGAAGCCGAGGGCACTTGACGTCTCGGGTTCAAACGAGAGCGAGGCGTCATTCAGCTGTAATTTGGCAAGAGCGTCCCTAAGAGCCTCATAATCCGCTCCGTCCGCCGGATAAATTCCGCAGAAAACCATCGGATTTACCTTGCGATATCCTGCAAGCGGCTCCGAAGCCGGATTTTCGGCAAGAGTCACGGTATCGCCTACGCGCGCATCGCCTACGGTTTTAATCGAAGCGGTGATATAACCGACCTCGCCCGAGGACAGCTGCTTTGTCGGCTCCAAGCTCTTGGCGCGCATATATCCCGTTTCCACAATTGTAAATTCGGCACCCGTAGCCATAAGACGCATGGTCTGCCCCGGCCTTACCACACCGTCAACTATTCTGACATAGACAATTACACCGCGATAGCTGTCATATACGGAGTCAAATACAAGCGCTCTGAGCGGCTTTGAATCGTTATCATCCGGAGGCGGCACAAGGTTTACGATTTCCTCGAGCACCGCGGGGACATTCTCGCCCGTTTTTGCCGAAATTCGCGGCGAATCCATACACGGTATGCCTATAACGTCCTCCACTTCTTTAGCAACGCGCTCCGGCTCTGCGGCGGGAAGGTCGATTTTATTTATTACCGGTACAATTTCAAGGTCGTGGTCAAGCGCAAGGTAGGTATTTGCAAGAGTTTGAGCCTCTATCCCCTGTGACGCGTCAACTATCAGCACAGCTCCCTCGCATGCCGCAAGGGAACGCGACACCTCATAGTTGAAGTCAACATGACCGGGAGTGTCTATTAAGTTCAGTTCATATTTTTTGCCGTCGGCAGCCTTGTAATCAAGCTTTACGGCACGTGCCTTAATGGTTATACCGCGTTCACGCTCAATATCCATATTGTCAAGAAGCTGCGCCTCCATATCGCGTTTCGCTACGGAGTCCGTAAGCTCCAACAAACGGTCGGCAAGCGTACTCTTGCCGTGGTCGATATGGGCAATTATGCAAAAATTTCTGATGTAGTCCTTTTTACCTGACATAAATTTCCTCTTTTATCTTTTTAAATCCCGTATATTATATCAAATTCGGAGTTAAATGTGAATACCGAAAATTATTTCTCACGGTCATAAAAAGACAGCATCGGCTTTATCTTTTTGCCGCCTATCACTCTCTGCTCGTAGTTTTTGGTTATTTTAAACACCGTCCCCGACAAAAGCAACAGACCTATAAGGTTCGGCAAAGCCATAAGACCGTTAAACGTATCGGAAAGATCCCAAACAAGCTGAATGCTCGACACGGCACCTATAAATGTCATTGCGAGAAATATTATTTTATACACCGCAGTCAGCTTTTTTCCGCCTATATATTCTGCGGCGCGCGAGCCGTACACCGACCAGCCGAGTATGGTTGAAAAAGCGAACATAACTATACCTATGGATACTATATAAGAGCCCCATTTGCCGAGCACGCTCTCAAAGGCATATATTGTTATATTGACTCCCTCAAGTCCGCTTTGCAGATTTGCCCCGGTAGTCAGTATTACGAGTGCCGTAAGGGTGCATATAACAATGGTGTCAAAAAACACCTGAAATATGCCCCACATACCCTGTGTTACGGGTTCCTTGGCATCAGAGGAGGAATGGACCATTACCGACGAGCCGAGGCCAGCCTCATTAGAAAATACTCCGCGCGCCACACCGAAACGCATGGCTCTTGAAATACCGTATCCCATAACGCCTCCTCCGACGGAGCGCATACTGAACGCCCCCGAAAATATCTCGCCGAAAGCGTCGCCTATATGGCGGAAGTTTACGATTATTATTATAAGCGCGCCTATTATGTAAAACGCCGCCATAAAAGGCACAAATTTTTCCGTCACCGTGACTATTCTTTTCAGTCCGCCGTATATTATAACGGCTATAAGGGCGCAAACGACTATCCCCGTGACAATGCCCGGTATATTAAACGAACCCTTAAGTGCCGTGGATATTCCGTTGACCTGAGCCACCGAGCCTATTCCGAACGACGCGAACAGACAAAAAACAGAAAATATAACCGCAAGCCACTTTTGGCCGAGTCCTTTTTCGATATAATACATAGGGCCGCCCACCCACTCGCCTTTTTCGTTTTTTCTGCGGAAATATATGCCGAGCGCATTTTCGGAAAAGCTCGTCATCATACCGAGCAAAGCAGAAATCCACATCCAAAATACCGCACCTGCTCCGCCGGAGGAAATCGCGGTGGCTACGCCTACAATGTTGCCTGTGCCTACCGTTGCGGCAAGAGCCGTTGCAAGTGCCTGGAACTGCGATATGGCTTTTTCGTCCTTGGTTTTTGTTACCTTGCGGTCTTTAAAAATTGCGGCAACCGTATTTTTAATTGTGTAGCAAAAACGGCGTATTTGAAAAAACCGCGTACCGCACGTGAGATAAAGACCGGTAAGCAGCATCAATATGAGCATCGGAGGCCCCCAAACGACGCTGTTTACCTTACTGTTGATATTCTGAATAAGCTCTACAAAATTTTGCATAGTACCTCCGAATGTGTTTTTATTGAATAACAAGAAAACGGGGCAAAAGCAGCTAATAACAGTATTGCTTTACGCCCCGAATTATTAAGAATAAAGCTTTCCGACTATGATGTTCACAAGCGAAACCGGCAATGCCTTTGAAAGTGCCAAAAACAGATGATATTTAGTGCCTTTTGTAGACAAAAGCTTCGGACGAGCTTTGGTTGCCGCGGCATACACCGCATCGGCTATATCGTCCGGTGACATACCGTTTTGCTCGTCGCGCTCCATACCGGCAACCGCTCTTTTAAGTGTCTCGCCGTAAAATTCGTCACCGGCGGTATTTTTCTCTCTTGCCGCGGTAAAACCCGTTTTAACATCGCCCGGCATTACGGCGCAGACCTTTATATTAAACGGTCGCACCTCGTTTGCGAGAGCCAGAGTCAGCGAATTTACAGCCGCCTTTGACGCCGAATAAAACGCCTGAAACGGTATGGCAAGCGGAGCTGCGAGAGAGCTGAGATTAACAATTCTTCCGCCGCCTTGAAGCCTCATATATTTAATTACGTTTTTTGAGCAAATAAAGCAGCCGAAGAAATTGACGTCAAACTGTTTTTTAGCTTCTGCAAGCTCTGTGAATTCAACCGCCCCTGAGATGCCGAAGCCTGCATTATTCACAAGTATATCAATGCTTCCGCTGTCATTATATATTTTTTTGAGTGCCTCTGAAACCGAGCGCTCATCCGTGACGTCGCACGAGATATGCTTAACGCCGACTGTTTGAATCTTCGGCTCGCGGCGACTCAGTTCATACACCCTGTATCCGTTTTCAAGAAACTTACGGCAGCAGGAAAGTCCTATTCCGCTCGAACCGCCCGTAACAACTGCAGTTTTCATCAATCTCAACTCCGTTAAAGCAGGCAAAGGCGCAAAGCCGCCGTGCCCGTAAAATACAAAAGAATTTTATCACAGTGGAAACGTTTCCGCAACTAAATGCGAAAAAATATCCGTAAATCTTGTACGTGTTGCCGTATTTAGGCTTATTATATTATATCGCCGGTCTTACAATCCCCGGATTATTCCTATTTGTCCGTTATTTTATTTTATTAAACAAGTCGATAATAAATACGTCTATATTGTTTGCGGCATATTCGGCGATGACAAACGGCCGAGCTTTCTCAGACCGATTGCCGATTTTCACAATTTGCGACGCTTTTACCGTTTTTTAACAGAATTACAGTTGCACATTTTGTTCATAAGCTTTAAAATTACAGTATATAGTTATATTGTCGCAGGCATTAAAAGCGGCACAAGAATCGGTATAAATCCGAATAAAATCAGCCGTTTCATATTCACGAAAAAAGGATGGAATAAACAATGAAAAAGAAAAAAGAGAAAGGAAATAACAAGGGTTTATCGAGATACCTTGTGTCGGTATTACTGTTTTTGTTGTTCGAAGCGGTGGCAATCACACTATGGCTAATAAAGGATAATCTGTTTTATTTGCTGAATTTCAGCTACATAGGCACCTGCCTCGCATTGGGGACGGCACTTTTTACCGCTGAGAAACGCTATGCGCGTCATTTTGTACAGCTGGCAGTCGGGAGTTATATGCTGCTGTATCTCGGCATAATCTCCCGAGAAAATATGCAGATTGAGGGCTTTTGGTACTATCTGTTCCTCGGCGTTTTTGAAGCAGCAACCATTCACTATGCCGTGGCCAAAATCTTCGGCCCGCTGCTGTTCGGACGCGGATGGTGCGGCTATGCCTGTTGGACGGCTATGGTTTTGGACTTTCTTCCTTATAAGCAGCCACGGAAGCCGCGAAAAGAAAAACTCGGAATTCTGCGCTATGTGATGTTTGCGTTATCATTGGCTCTTGTGTCGGGTCTGTTTTTGTTCAAGGTCGCAAATCTTGAGAAAATTATGTTTTGGCTGTTTCTCGCCGGAAATGCGCTTTACTATATATCCGGAATTGCGCTTGCCTTTATATTTAAGGATAACCGCGCATTCTGCAAATATCTCTGCCCTATCACAGTATTTCTGAAGCCCATGAGTTATTTTTCGCTTTTGCGCGTCCACTGTGACGAGAGCAAATGCGTTCATTGCAGCAAGTGCCTGAAAGTATGTCCAATGGATGTTGAGGTTAACAAGGATTCACGCAAGCGAAAAAACGGAACAGAGTGTATTCTCTGCTACGAGTGTACAAAAAACTGCCCCACAAAGGCACTTCATTAAAGCGAAAAATAAAGAAAGGTGCAATTCCGAATGAATTGCACCTTGTTTTTTACAAATTCAAAAAATCTTTTCTGTAATCAACTCCGAAGAATTCAGCGAGTTGTTGCATTTCGCTGTCTTTTATTGTGTTCACTCTCGGCATGTTGCAGGTGAGCATATAAATCTGCGCCGCTTTTTCAACGGTTTCGATAAGCCCGAAGGTTTCGTCCATGGTTTTGCCTGCACCGTAAATTCCGTGCATACCCCAGATAACAAGTCTGAATTCTTTCATCTTTTCTGCGGTTGCTTCGCCGATTTCATTTGTTCCGCAAAGCATCCATGGAAGAACGCCTACACCGTCTGGGAACACAACAATGCACTCGGTGCACATTTCCCAAAGCGTGTGCGTTATTTTTTTCTCGTCAAGCTCGTGAACATAGTTCATAGCAAGGGTGTTTGTTGGGTGAGAATGCATAACAACTCTGTTTTCGGGGTCGACCTTAAGCCTTGCTCTGTGACTCATCAGGTGAGCAGGGAGTTCTGAAGTGAATTTACCTCCATCGCTGTAACCCCAAAGAAGTTCTGCCATTGTGCCGTCCTTTGCGATACGAATAATGCCGAGGTTGTTTTCGGGATCTTTCTCCACATTTTTGAAATACTTGCCCGTGCCCGTGACGATAAAAATCTTGCCGATAAGCTCGGGTGCGTCAAAGCCCGTAGGGATTGTTCTGATTACATTATTAAGGTCGAGATACTCCGCAACCTCGTTTTCATCAAGCAAATAACTGATGTTTCCGCCGTTTCGCTCGTCCCAACCGAGACGGTACATATTAGCCGTTGTGTCGCACATTTCCTTGACGAACGGTGCTGTTAAAATATCTTTCATTGTCTGTTCTCCAATACTTCTTTTTCGTATTTTTTTACCTTGTCAAGATAATTTGCAGGGGTGCTTGTTTTTTCCAAATATTCTTCCCACACATCGCCAAACGGCATTGTTTTCAGTTCTTCGTGCATAACCATAAGGGAGGTGAAATCTGCATTGCTTTGTAATTTTTTCATTGTGTCGCTCGGCTCTAAAAGTGCATAAAGCAGAGCTTTTTCAACGCTTCTTACACCTGTTACCCACGCGGAAATGCGGTTTATGCTTGCATCAAAATAGTCTGTTGCAATGAATACTCTGTCAAGTGCGTTTGCTCTGACGATTTCCTTTGCAATCTCCTTTGTTTCGTCATCAAAAATAACAACATGGTCGCTGTCCCAACGAACACCGCGGGTGATGTGCAAAGCCAATTTTTCATTAAATAAAAGCATAGACGAAATTTTGTCGCTGACAAGCTCGGTGGGGTGATAGTGACCGTTATCCATAAGCGGAGTAATGCCCTTATTCGCAACATAATTCATACAGAACTCGGCAGAACCTACCGTATAGCTTTCAAGTCCGATGCCGAACACTTTTGATTCAAGAGTTACAAAAACCTTGCTTTTATCATATGATATTGAGAGAATTTCATCAAGCGATTTTTTGAATCTTTCTCTCGGTGTGAGCCTGTCGGCAGGAATATCCTTGTAACCGTCGGGAATCCAAATGTTCATCACGCAAGGCTCGCCGGTTTCGTTGGCAAAATACTCTGCGATTTTAAGGCACCTTTTGCCGTGCTCAACCCAAAAGGCTCTTACCTTTTCGTTGGGAGATGAAAGGGTCAAATTATCCTTTACCATGGGGTGCGAAAAGAACGTCGGGTTAAAGTCGATACCCATATTTCTCTTTTTAGCAAACTCAACCCACTTTGCAAAATGCCTTGGCTCAAGCTCGTTTCTGTCGGCAAATTCACCCTCGTCAAAAATCGCATAGCAAGCGTGCAAATTCAGCTTTATTTTGCCCGGCACAAGGCTGATAACCTTGTCCATATCTGCCATAAGTTCATCCGGTGTTCTTGCTCTGCCTATATAATTACCTGTGGTTTGAATACCACCCGAAAGCGCACCCTTTTGGTCAAAGCCTACGACATCATCACCTTGCCAGCAATGGAGTGAAACAGGCACGGTTTTTAACTTTTCAATCGCCTTGTCGGTGTCAACTCCGATTTTGGCATATTTTTCTTTTGCTTCAAGATATGACATTGTCAAATCTCCTTTATGTCAAATGATTTTTTTATCAAATCTCTTGCTGCTGCAAGGGATATTTTCTTATCACGCATAATCTGCGATACAATATTGCCTGTAGCCGTTGCTTCAATCGGCCCTGCTGTTACGCTTTTGCCTGTGTAATCACGGGTAAGAGCGTTAAGATATTTATCCTGACAGCCGCCGCCTACAATATGAATTGCATTAAATCGTTTGCCTGTTACGGCTTCGATTTCAGTCACGGCTTTGCTATATGACTTTGCAAGGGAATGGTATGCAGAATTAAGAATCAATCCCAAATCATCACTACCGATCAATTTGCCGATTGCATCAATCATATTTTTCGGTGCAACAAGCGTTCTGTCGTTTACATCAAAATATTTATATTCACCGCAATTCATCGCAAGGGTCATCATCTCGTCATAAGTCATCGACTTATTAAGATTTCGCCTGATGTTTTGGAAAAGCCACATACCCATATAGTTTTTTAGAAAACGAAAACGGTAATCCATTCCGCCCTCGTTGGAGAAATTGAGCTTTCTTGCATTGTCACTCAAAATCGGCTGGGTGATTTCCGTTCCGATAAGCGACCAAGTGCCTGAGGATATATATAAATCATCATCTTGCATAGGGCAGGCACACACGGCACTTGCAGTATCGTGGCTCGGTGCAAAAAGCACGGCGCAATTAAAACCGACTGCTTTTTGAATATTCGCACTCAAATCACCCACAAGACTTGACGGAGTATTAAGAGCACCGAAAAGTTCACTCGGTAAATCTAAAGCTGAAAGAATATCATTATCCCAAGTTTTCGTTTTAGCATTAACCAAACCTGTAGTTGTGGCATTTGTGTATTCGTTTTTGTAAACGCCTGTCAGCTTAAATGAAAGATATTCCGGCATCATCAAAAAGTATTTTGCATTTAGAAGTTTGCCGTTTTTCTTATCTGCATAAAGCTGATAAATCGTGTTGAAATTCTGCTTTTGAATCCCTGTTTTTGCATACAACTGAGCAGGAAATACAAGGCTTTCAACCTCGTCAACAACAGCGTTTGTTCTGCTGTCACGATAAGATACGACAGGCATAATTTCCTGCTTATCTTCATCCAGCAAAACATAGTCAACGCCCCAAGTATCAATAGCAACAGTGCAAGGTATTTTGCCAATTTCTTTGCACTTGGCAATACCTTTTTTCACCTCATTTACAAGATGTTCAATATCCCACACAAGTGTACTATTTTGATTTGTTATGTAATTTTCAAATCGGTGTATTTCTTCAAGTTTTAATATGCCGTTATCTATATATCCAAGAATGTGCCGACCACTTGATGCACCAATATCTATTGCTAAATAATAGTTCATATTTTATAACCTTTAGACTTAATATAACAAATATTCTTCATTTTGAAATAAACAATATATATTTAATTAAGCAATTCAAAAGATAAAATTTCCAAATTTCCACTTTTGATTTTGAAAGTCAAATCACTATGCTTTACTCCCGTTAGGCACCCTGAAAAATCATTCCAATATTCTGAGTTAACAGACAAATCACCATATTGTTTATCCTTTGATAAAACCGTTATAACACCATTTCCACGAGCTTTTATTGAAATAGATTTTGTTTCGGATAAATCAAAATATTTATATGTAACAATTGTGTTTGCTTTAAGATTTGTTAAATATCTTTCGCCATTTCCACTGGTAATTTTCGGCAGATTCTTAAATGATTTATTTCCACCATGAGGCATTCTGCCATTGGTCAAATTACAGCAAATAACTGCAGGATATTCACCTTTCCCCAACAAATCACCATCATTAAGACCACATGAAGTTATTTCAGTTTGCAAAATAGTTCCATCGGGCAATATGTCTATTTTTTCTGCACACGCTTGTCTTGAATAATCCGTTCCATGTGTTTGACGATGATAAAAAACATACCAAGCTCCATTAATTTTTTCAATGCTTCCATGTGTGGTTCCAGTATGATTTAATCTATCTTTTTCTTTTCGGTTATTGTACCCAACATCGCCATTGGATACAATTACACCACCATATTCAAAATTTTTATCAGGAAAATCACTTGTAGCATAGCAAAGTTCATGATTATTTACAGATGAATATATAAAATAATATTTATTATTTATTTTTCTAATAGATGAACCTTCATAAAATCCATGTCCCGAAAGACCATGACCATCCTTTTTAAAAATATTTACTCTACTTTCAAATGGAGTACCTTTAGTTTTTGTTGGCAATATGCGTTTAGGAATAGTCTTAATAGTGAGCATATCATCTTCTAATTCACATGCTATTGCTCCCATAACGCCTCCTTTTTCTGCCTTTATTTCTTTCACTGTTTTATCAAACATTTTTGACTGCATTTTATGCATAATTGGTTGTGATATCTTGGGTAGCTCGTCAAAAGGATAACATGTTCCATAATAGAGCCTTATAGTACCATTATCGTTGATAACAGCTGGATCAAATGGTACATATTTCTTACAAAGTGTTCCATCAGGAAATTTAACATATCCATAAAATTGATATTTTCCATCAGGTGTATCGCAAACGGCAACACTTATAGGACCATAATAACAACCTACTCCATTATCTCCGCTTAAACAGTAATAAAGATAATATTTTCCATCATTACCTCTTACACAGTCAGGCGCATACATATATCTTCTATTAGATTTTTTTGAAAGAGGGTCCTGAGATGAAGAATAGTTTACTCCTTTACTGGACCAATCACTTAAATCATTAACCGGAGCAGACCAAAACTCATAATCAAGCATACAGTACATTTCTCCGTCTTCTTTATCATGTGAACCAAATAGATAGACTCTATCACCAAAGACATGTGGCTCACCATCCGGAATATATGTATCTATTGGTAAAAACGGATTAAACACTTGTTGTTTCATAATAATCACCATAACCTTTCAGGCGGCAAAACCGCACTTGCCGTATCGTGGCTCGGTGCAAAAAGCACGGCACAATTAAAACCGACTGATTTTTGTATTTCCTCGTTCAAAAAGCCCACATGGCTTGACGGAAGAGAAAGGGGAAGGAATGAAGCTCCTGTCAAGCCAAGGACATAGATAATATCAGTATCCCAAGTCTTTGCATTTGCGTTCACCAAGCCTGTTGTTGTGGCGTTGGTGTATTCGTTTTTTATCTCGCATGTCAATTTGAATGAAAGGTATTCGGGCATCATCAAAAAGTATTTTACATTTAGAAGTTTGCCGCTTTTCTTGTCTGCATAAAGCTGATAAATCGTGTTGAAATTCTGCTTTTGAATACCTGTTTTGGCATACAATTCGGTTGGTGAGACAAGACTTTCAACCTCATCAATCACAGTGCTTGTCCTGCTGTCACGGTAGCAATAGCAAGGCTTGATTTCTTTCCTGTTTTTATCAAGCAAAAACATAGTCAACGCCCCAAGTGTCGATTGCAATACTCTTGGGAATTTTGCCGATTTTTTTACATTTTTTAATTCCGCAAATAACCTCTGCTAAAAGGCTGTCTATATCCCAAACAAGTGCGTTTTCATCTGCAACAAGATTGTTTTCAAAACGGTAAATTTCCTCAAGCACAAGCTTCTCATTTTCAAGGTGAGCAAGTATGTGCCTGCCGCTTGAAGCACCTATGTCAACAGCGAGATAATACGTTTTCAACTTTGACTCTCCCTATCAATACGCGATTGTATAATTCTCTTCAACCGCAAGAGCAAACTGAACGTTCATATTTGATATTGCGACCTTTACTCCGAGATGTAATACGTCGGTATTCTTAAATGTAATATCGGTTACTCTGCCGCTGTTTTTATCGATGGTGCACTCTATTGCTCCGTTTATACCGTTTACGTCAACCGTTTGGAAGGTTACTGTAGGTATATTTATATCGGAGAAGGTTGAAGCGGTTACGGTATTGAATACGCCGGCATATCCCTCACCTTTTTGCGGACTGGTTATCGCGTCGTTTTGAAGCTCGATTGAAACCTTATACGCTCCGTTATCCTCGGCGCAAGAGGCGTTTTTCACCATATCGGCAGTTAAATGCGAGGAGTAATCCTCTCCGCTTACGGGAAAGATTGTCTTAATATCGTCCGGGGAGCTCCACGATTGCGGCTCGTCCGTTCCCTTGACAAACTGGTTCATCGCAGCTGAGCCTATGCTCTGAATTGCGGATGGAAGCTCAAGGTATTCGGGAAGGCTCTCCATATGCTTATAATTACGGGTAATACTTGATGCCTCCCCCTTTACTCGGTTTACGGAGTCATTGTAAAGCTTAACGATTTCCTCTGTGCCCTTTGAGGCCTGCTCCTCGGTGCCGGCATTCTTGCTTTCGCTGCCGCCTGCGGCAGGAGCATTTGTGTCGCCGTTTGAGGAAGCGGAAGAATTGTTATTGCTCTGCTGCGTATTGTTTCCCTGCTGCGGAGTGCTTTGGCCGTTTACGGCACTGCCGCTTTGCGTACCGACCGCCGCTGCCGGAGAAGAAGAGTTGAAATGTGCTAATTTAACAACCGAAAAGGTCAAGAGAAATGCGAGAAGATAAGCCAATGCTTTTACAAAAACATTACCGAAAATTTCCGCCTTGGTTTTTACCTGCGTTTTGTTAGTGTTGTTTTCCATTTTAATCTCCCTTTTTATTTTATATTGAGTTCATTAACTTCTTTCGGATATTCACGAAGCTCGTCATCCTCGTGGAGCGGCTTCCAGACCTGAGCAAAGAACGGGTCAACCTTTGCACGCCGACCGTAATTCCAGCTCTTACGCTCACATTCGTCGCACCAATGACCGCCCTTTAAAACAAGTCTCGGGCTCGCCTCAATTGTAACACCCGGCATTTTACGGATACTCTCGACAAGAAATACCCAAACCTGTTTTCTGCCGGGCTGAGTGCCGAATATATAGGTAAGCTCAAGCACCGCAACATTAAAGTTATCATCCGCGAAGCTCATGGCAACGTTTAATCAACTATGCCGCACCCTGACTGCCGAGCAGTCACGTGCCGCCTATCATACAAACTTTCATATTTATCCTCCTTTAACGGATGAACACCGTTCGCCGTTAAAATTCAAAAACTGTATTCCCCTGCTTTTACGGCATGCTTTTCACCGTTCGGTAAGACGATATCCGCCGTACAGTTCGCGGGAATTGTGATTTGATAAGTGTATTTGTCGTTTTCCTTTTTCCAGCCTGATTTAACCTCTCCGAAAACGCTCTTATAATCTGCGCTTGCAAAGGTGAAATGACCGCCCGGCAAAGGTTTAATGACAAAGTGGTTTTCGCCGTCGACCGTTATTCCGCACATTGCTCTGAATAGCCATTCGCAGACGGCACCCTTTGAATAATGATTGAGAGAGGCAATTCCGCCTTGTGCCTGTGTTCCTTCCCAAGATTCCCAAATGGTTGTTGCGCCCATTTTAGCCATAAAGAGCCAACCGGGCATTTCTTCATTTTCAAGCAGTTTATAAGCATATTCAATGTTAATATCTGCCAAAACATCAAGGATGAACGGAGTTGACAAAAAGCCTGTGCCGAGTCTCCAACCGTAATTATCAAGCGCCTTGACAAGTCGCTTTTTGGCAAATTCCGTTGCTTTTTCATCCAGCAAGTGCATATAAAGCGGCCGCACGAGTTTTGCCTGACGGTCGGTGTCGATTGAATAACCGTTTTTTGTAATCAACTCTCTGTACGCCTCGGCACAACCCTTTTTGTATTCCTCAAATAACAACAAATGCTTTCTGTCGCCCATATACTTTGCAATCTCGCACATCAACGACATAATATATGAAGTGTACGCAGTTGACTCCTCCGGATTCGGCAACACGGTGTTTTTCCAATCATTCGGGAAAACATCCTTAGGCTCTGCCCATTCTCCGTAGGACTGACCGAAGTTTACAAAGTATTTTCTGTTTTTGCCCGAAAGCCGAATATTGTGCTTAAGCGGTGTCCATTTTCCGCAACGGGAAATCATGAACTTTGCATATTTCACCATACCGGCGTAATACCTTTTGATTAAGCAATCGTCGTTGTAAATTTTCCAAAAACGGTAGGGAAGAAGTACACCCACATCAGACCAACCAACAGAGCCGTTCATCCACGACATGAAAAAATCAACACCACCGTACGGAACGATTTGAGGTAACTTTCCGTTTTTCTGTTGCCAATCAAATACATCACGAATGTATTTTTCGCTGAATGTGGCATAGTCAAAAAGATAAGCCGCCGTGTTGAAGAAAATTTGTGCGTCGCCCGTCCAACCGTGTCGCTCTCTTGTGGGACAATCGGTAGGCAAATCCACGCTGTTTGATTTTGTGGACCACTTTGTTGCTTTTACAAATTTGTTGAGCAATTCGTTGGAGGAAGTGAAAAATCCTGTCTCCTCCATATCCGAATAAACCGCAATGGCTGTGAAATCATCGGCAGATATATCAATATCCGTGTCAATTTCCATATAAGTAAAACCGAAAATTGCAAAATTCGGCTTGTATTCGTTTACACCGTCCTTGCAAGTGTATTTAATTGTTTGCAAAGGCGTGGTGATTTTTTTGTTTGAGCATTGAATGTTCTTCAGCGTCAGCTCTCCGTTTTCGTCAAGCATTTCTCCAAAACGAAGGGTGATTTTTTGTCCCTTTTTTGCATTGATTTTGAACGAAACATAGCCTGCCATATTCTGCTTAAAGTCAATGATTTTTTTACCGCTCGGCGCAGTTGTCATTTCGCCCTTAAAGGTTTCTTTTTCTGCAATCGGCACATTGTTTGAAGCTGACGGAGCAACTGCATATGAGGTTTCTTTTGCCCTTGATGAATATGTAGGTTTTTTGTTTGCATCAACAATTTCACCGTCCTTATTATCGGCAAAGCGTACAGAACCGTCATTCGACCAAAGCCATGAGCTGTCTGTTGCAACCGTGTCCTTTGTGCCGTCTGCATATTGAATTTCAAGCTGTGCAAGAATTTTTGTTTCGCATCCGTATTGATTTTTAAGTCCCCAAGCACCGACCGAGCCTCTGTACCAACCGTCTGCAAGGTCGATGTTGATTATGTTATTTTCCTTGATTAAATCTGTGACATCATAGGTTTGATACTGCACTCGCTTTCTGTAATCAGTCACGCCCGGTGCAAGAGGCATAGACACCTTTTTGCCGTTGATGCGTGCAGAATAAATACCGCAGGCGGTAGCGTAAAACCTTGCCGATTTTATATCTTTTTTTGCCACGAATTCCTTTTTGAAGCAGTCAACAGGGAAGCGTTCAGGTTCCGGCTTGTTTGCTGTCGCAAGCATATTTATGCCTGACAGGAAAAAAGATTTTTCGATTTTCGTCTGCTTTTCATAGCCTTTTTTGTCTACCTGATAGTTGCCTGTAATCCACTTTGCCGACCAATTTTTGATGCCGTATTCAAAGAAATTTTCTTCGCTTAATTCTCCCTCGTTACCGTTTTCGTCCCAAAGTTTGATTTTATAGGTTACCCTTTTGCCTTTTTCAAATTTTGCCGGGATAACGGCACGCATAGCATTTGATTCAACCTTGCCGCTGTCCCAATCCTCTGTAACAATTTGATAAGCAGTTTGAGTTATACCGCCCTCACAGTTCCACATAACACGGGGATTTTCTATGTCAATACCCAACGGATTTTTCAGGTATTCTGTTTTTATGTTAATTGCTTTCATTTTCGATTTCCTTTCTTGCTTTGATCTCTGCTTGTTCCTTATCAATATGCTTTTCAACATTGATAAACGCAAGAATCACAATAAGAATAATCGACGTAATAGTTTCAAGTCCTACAAATGAGAATGTAATTGCATTTTTTGTTGCAACGCTTTGTACTGCCGCTACTGTTTCACCGTTTATAAGTGACGGCGCAACATAGCCGCTTTTTGAAAGAAGAAGGTTGAAAAAGCCTGTAACAATTCCGACGGTTGTAACCGCAATGATGTTATTCATCGACATTGCAATACCGTCACATCTAAAGTTGTTTTTCCATTCCAAATGGTCAAGCACATCTGCAAAAAGTGCCGCAAATACATAAGAGCAAGGAAGTCCGCCGATGTTTTTAATGAACTGGCCGACAAGCACAACCACCATATTTGTTGGGCAAATCCAGCAAATAGCACTGCCGATTGCATAAAGCACAAAGCCTGCCATAGTGAGATTACGCTTGCCGAATTTCTTTGCAAGCGGCCAAACGGCAAAGATACCGATACCCATCGGAATACCGCCGATAACGGAAATCATTGTTTGTGTTTTTCCGTCATTGTATGTACCGAGAACATAGTTGCAGAAATATACGAGTCCGAGGTTTTTGAATTGCGTGCCTACTGTGCAAATCAAGAAATAAAGCAAAATCAGCACCATATATTTGTCTGTAATGATTGCCTTGAGCAGATTTTTATACGGGATTTTTTCCTCATCTTTCTTGTTGATGTCCTCCATTGTGACACGCTCTTTTGTGAAATAATATTCCATAAGAGTCAGCGGCAAAGCTAAGCAGGACAAAATACTCATAGTAACAATCCACTTAGATTTGTCAACACCGAGATGTGGCATAATGAGCATAGGGAAGATGAGAGCTACCATGATACCACTCATCATAATTGTTGCAATCTGATTAAATACAGAAAGTGAGCCTCTTTGTTCGGTGTTTCTTGTTGAGAGCGGCACCATAAGACTATGGCTCATATTGTAAATTGTGTATGCAAACGAATAGAAAAGGTTATATGACAGCATAATCCAAATTACCTGCACGGTTTCGTTGCCCTGCGGCACAACAAACAGCAGAATACCGCTGATTAAAAGAAGCGGAGCCGAAAGTAAGATCCACGGACGAGCCTTGCCTTGTGCTGTTTTTGTGTGGTCGATTATGTAGCCCATAATCACATTGGTAATTGCGTCGATTATCTTTGAAATAATCGGGAATACGGTTAAAAACGCACCGCCCCAAATTGTTGTAAGCTTTAACACATCCGTGTAGTAAACATTCAGATAGGTTGCAAGCACCGCATTGAGCAGTAGTGCACCGGACGGACCGAGCAAATAGCCGAGCCATTTTTCACTTTTTCTTACTTCGTCACTTTTCACCCTGCTGTTTAAAAGCGGAGAGTTTAATTTGTTTGTCATAATTTTTACCCCTCTGTTATGATTTATTAAATTATTTCGCCGTTCGATTCAATCACTTCTTTATAGAAATAAGCTGAATCTTTAAGTGTTCTTTTTTGTGTTTTGTAATCAATATGGATTAACCCAAAGCGTGGTCCGTAACCTTCTGCCCACTCAAAATTATCCATAAGCGACCAATGCTGATAGCCGAGTACGTCAATACCCTCATTTACAGCTCGTTTTACACCGCCGAGATAATCACGCAAAAATGCAATTCGCTTTTCATCATGTACTTTGCCGTCTGCGCCCACACAGTCATCATTTGCCATTCCGTTTTCCGTCACCATAACAGGTAAATGATAGCGCTCGCTGTAAAACCTGATTGTCCAATAAAGCACATCGCCGTCAATCGCCCAACCCATGCTCGTTTTGTGGGTTTCATCAAGTTTGCGTTTGGATACTCCGTACGGCTGATACACATTCAGTCCCACAAAATCAAGCGGTTGATAAATCTCTGCCATATCCTTTTCGTGTGTTTTGAAAAAACCGTAAGCTGTAACAGGCTTGCCAAGCAAAATCGGGTCAGACCACCAACGATTGTTCATCAGACCGATGCCCGAATTGAAAGTTTTGCGGCGTGCAGTTTCAATTTCCGATGTGCTGTTATCCTTTGGAATAAACGCACCCGCCGCCATAGCTATACCGATTTTTGCAGGTGTTTTTGCATATTTGCGAATGACCTTAACGGCTTTAGCGTGAGCAAGCATACAAATTCTTGTTGCCTTTGGAATGTTTTGCAGACCGAACTTGAATGGAGCATGTACCATATAGCAATAGCCAAGCATAATAAAGCATTGTGGCTCGTTCATCGGTATCCAATAGGTTACTTTATCGGATAATGCATCAACTACTATTTTTGTGTATTTTTCAAAAAGCGGTATGATTTCTTCGCTCAAAAATCCGCCCTTTTGATGCACCCAAATCGGCAAATCCCAATGATAAATGGTCACAAGCGGTTCAATATTTGCTTTTCTTAATTCGTCAACCAAATTGACGTAAAAGTCTAAACCTTTTTGATTGATTTCGTTTTCCTCAGGCTGTATTCTTGACCAGCTTATTGAAAAACGATAGGATTTAAGTCCCATTTCTTTCATCAAGGCAATGTCTTCCTTAACTCTGTGAAAATGGTCACATGCTGTATGGCAATCGGCGCCTCCCTTTATTTTGCCATTTGGTGCCAAATCCCAAATACTCGGTGTTCTGCCGTCTTCGTTCCATCCGCCCTCAATTTGAGCCGAGGCAGTCGCTGCGCCCCATAAAAAATCATCTCTGAATTTGTTATTCATATTTCCTCCTTAAAATTTAACTAATACAAATCGAATTTTCCTTTTCCGAAAAATCGGATTGAAAGCTCTTGTTTGTTTTTGTTTTCAACTTGATAATTAAGTGCATCCTGCTTTGCGCTGTAATTTATTCCTTTGCTGCTCCAATCGCTTAAATCGTTAAGCGGTGCTGAAAAGAATTCATAATCAAGCTCACAAAAGGTGTCCCAACCCTCTTTATCGTGACTTCCGAACAGATAAATCCTGTCGCCGAAAATGTGCGGCTCGCCGTCGGGAATATATGTGTCAATCGGTAAAAAAGGATTATATGCCTGCTTATTCATTCAATCTCCCCTTGACTTTTTTCTCTATTTCATTTACACTTTTATTATAACAACACAGTGTTGTGTTAACAATCATCAGTTTGCGTAATAATTGCTATAAACCCAACAAAAACAAGAAAATACGGTGGAATAATATGAATACTAAAAATAATCAGCGAACAAGAATTTCAAAATTGCTTTTCAAAAATGCTCTTATGGATTTGCTCAAAGAAAAAGGCTCTATCAGCAAAGTATCGGTGAGAGAACTTTGCGACAGAGCCGAACTCAATCGTTCAACCTTTTATGCTCATTATCAAGAGCCAAAGGATTTGCTACATGAAATTGAAACGGAATTATTAGACGCAACCGAGGAGCATTTGAAAAAAATAGGCGCGGAAAACGAAATAGGCGCGCACAAATACATTCTTTCCTTTCTGCAATATATTAGGCAAAACGATAAGCCCTTTCGCGCGCTGCTGATAGATAGCACCGATCCGGAATTCCGCTCTCGGTTTATGCAGCAAACCATTATTCAGTTTGTAGAGAACCTGCGAATAGTGCTTTCAAAGGAGTTGGAGCAGTATATTTTTTCGTATATTCTCAACGGCAGCACGGGAATTATCATTCAATGGATACGCTCCGACTATGCGGCCGACGAAAACGAAATCGTAAACCTCTTGTTTTCTATTAACAACAGCGCGCTTGTCAACCTGAATTTGAAAACAGACATATAAAATCAAGTTAAGTCAAAGCTGCCGTGATGTCTTTGATTGTGCCGCTCCGCCATTGGTTTTATCCTGCTGTTGTTAAAGCTCTCCCGGCAGAATATTTTTATAGACATAATACTGCACAAGTGCTAAAATTTAAGCAAATTCTAATTGAATTTAATTTTTAAAAATACTTTGGAAGAGTTGGCAAATGACAAAACAAAATTCTATGCTTACCGGCAAGCCGATAAAAAGTATAATTAAATTCTCGCTGCCGATTATGGCTTCATCGCTTTTACAGTATAACTATACATTGGTCGACAATATACTTGTCGGGCGATATGTAAGCACGGACGCTCTTGCCGCAGTCGGCGGAGTCGCCTCGATAAACTCGTTTATTGTCGGTGCGGCACTCGGCCTTACAAGCGGATTTACAATACCGGTGGCGCATGCTTACGGCGCAAAGGACCAAGACAGGGTCAACAGATATTCCGGAAGCAGCATTACGGTGTCGTTCTTGCTCGGCCTGTTACTTGTTGTTGTCGCGCACATTATTTCCACTCCTCTTTTGAAGCTTATCGGCACGCCGGACGAAATTCTCGGCCTTTCCTCGGCGTATGTAAACATTCTTTACTTTGCAATACCGTTTCAGATGCTCTCAAACAATTTTACCGCAATTTCAAGAGCCGTCGGTGAGAGCAGAAAACCGCTCATATATTTTACGGCAAGTATTTTTGTGAATTTCGCGCTTGACATGCTGTTCATAAAGGTATTTCGCTGGAGCGTTGAGGGAGCTGCGCTTGCTACGCTTATTTCTCACATTACGGCAGCCGTCCTTACGGGAAATTACATTTTAAGGCGCAATACAAGCGTACACATTTCAAAAAAAGAGCTCAAACTCGACCTCAAAACAGCATTCATACAGTTAAAATTGGGAATACCCGTTTCGCTTCAGTTTACCGTTACATCTGTCGGGTCGATGTGTCTTCAAAGCGCGGTAAATTCATTCGGCACGGCGACTATTGCAGGCTTTACCGCCGCAGGAAGGGTCGAGAATATTGCAAATATACCGCTGAGCGGACTCAGCGTCGGCACACAAACCTTCGTCGGGCAAAACTACGGGGCCGGAAAGTACGATCGAATAATTAAATCGGTTAAAAAAATATTTACGCTCAACATACTTCTTTCCGTCGCTTTAAGCGTTGCTCTTCTGACGGCAGGTATGCCGATAGTCAGGCTGTTTATGACAGAGCCTAATGAAGACATCTTGTTTGCCGCCCATAAATATCTTATCGCCACGGCGGAGTGCTTCAGTCTTGTCGCGGTGCTGTTCGTTTTAAGGAACACTCTGCAGGGTCTCGGCTTTACATATGCAAATGCGGTTGCGGGTGCCGGCGAGCTGATAGGAAGAATATCAATAGCACTTATTTTCACTCCGCTTATCGGCTTCAATGCAGTATGCTACGCAGCCCCTGCCGCATGGTTGCTTGCGGACATCCCGCTTGCGATTATATATTTAAAAAAGAAGAAGAAATTTAAGGCGTTAGCAATGCGGAATATGAATACAACAGCGGATATATAGCCCTTGAAATTTCTTTATCCGCAAACGAAATAAAAAGAATTATCATTAAACAGTCGAGTAAATCTCGTTTTATAAGTATCGATTTTATAAAACATTATATTGAAGTCAGCCGAGGAAGGAAGCAAGGCTTTTCGGCAATGGATTTATATGCAAAAAACCAACACTTCCTTATGAACACTCAGACAACGGAACGAGATTTTTGTTAAACACCGAATTTTAAAATTCGAGACGTAAGAATCGATAAGCGGTCGCGACATTTACGTTTGCTTTTTTGTATACCCAAACAGAGTCCCTTGACAAAAAGCAAAGTCCAATGCTTAATATTTTTTGCAGCACAAGCTCACTTTTGCCCTGTTGCGTATTAACCGAGCGATAATTATTTAAAATGAGGTGCCTTTATGAAAAAATATAATATAACGACATTGATTTTAATGATATTGGTTTGTCTCGGACCGCCGCTGAATCTTTTATTTGAGTATTTTGTTTTACATCAAAATCCGTCTCCTGTTTTGTGGGGTACAACGATTTTCTCGCTGACAGGCTTGCTGCTTTTCATCATCTACTATATAAAAATATTAAAGTAATAATGTGTTTGAATATGCAGTTTTGACCGTTACAGGTAAAACAGCTTCAGCTTAAAGAGGTGTTCATATGAAAAAACTATTATACGATATAGCTCCGTTTTATTTGTCCGAAGGGTGTATAGATGAGCTACACGCCAAAAAAATGATAGGAACGGCCGTATGTGCACCGGAGTCTTGTATAACTGAAATTCTAAACGAAGCTCTCTCTTTACTTTATAACCGTTTTTCCGGGATTGTTTTTATAAGGGCTGATGAAGAAACAATTTTAAAGACAGTCAACTATCTTAAGACGGATTATGATTATAAACAGATGAAGCCATCAGGTTTTTTGTCGTATAAATTGCCTGAGCTCTCATTTCCGTTGAATTCTGAAAATTTGCCCTACATTGTAGATAATTTTGCTGATTTTTCTTCACTTGAAATTCATTTTGCCAAAAGAGAATCCGTCAATTTTGTTTATGAAAGCGTTAAAAATCATCCGTATAAAATATCAGCTGAAAATTTATCTGATTTTATAACAGAAAGATATGTGATTTTAAATAAAAGCGGAGATGCCGATGAGCTTGAATGTGTTGTAAAAGAGCCCTATATACAGGAGATTTTAGATATTTTTTTGAAACATTTCAAATCGAATAAACGAACAAAATCTCACTCCGTAACGGAGTGAGATTTTTTTGCGAATTGAATTTTGAAATGCGTTTCAGAAAAAGAAAAAAACTGCGAAAACGCCGTGTTTACGCAGGTTTTGGAGCTGATAGTCGGACTTGAACCGGCGACCTGCTGATTACGAATCAGATGAAAAAATATAAAATACACCCAAACCAACGAAAAACAGCCATTTCTTTTATACAATGAAATGACTGTTTTTTAATTTAACGCTGTGTTTTTATCCCTCTTTCCGTTCGTAAGTGGTCAATAGATGGTCGTGAAAAGCACTGAAAAGACAAGCTGCCATGGCACGATAATTTTTTATTTGCTGTTTTTACTTTGTTCAATGTTTTTTTAATCTTTTATAGTATAATTAAAATAATCGGAGGTGTATTTATGAGACTTTTACTCGTTGAGGATGAAAAAAGAATGGCGCAAGCTCTGTGTGAAATTTTTCGGCTTGAAAAATACGAGGTTGACCATTTCGATAACGGGCTTAACGGTTTGGCGGCAATCGAAAGCGGTATTTACGATATTGCAATTCTTGACGTTATGCTTCCCGATATGAACGGCTTTGAAATTGCAAAGCAAGCTCGCATTAAGGGAATTGTTACGCCTATATTGATGCTGACCGCAAAATCGGAGCTTGACGATAAGGTTATAGGTCTTGACAGCGGTGCCGATGATTATTTGACAAAGCCCTTTATGACAAAGGAGCTTCTTGCCCGACTTCGTGCGCTCGGCAGAAGGACTCTCGGCAAAGCCGACGGGATATTATCCTTTGGCGATATTACGCTTGATATAAATACGCTTACCTTAACCTGTATTACTAACTCTCAGAGCGTCAGGCTCAGCGAAAAGGAATATCATATACTTGAATATTTAATTGCAAACAGCGGTCAGATATTGACCCGTGAGCAGCTGGCAATGAAAATTTGGGGATTTGACAGTGACTCGGAATACAATAATGTCGAAGTGTATATGTCTTTCACCCGTAAGAAGCTTGCGTTTGTGGAAGCGAAAACCGAGATTAAGGCGGTGCGCGGCGTCGGATATGAATTGAGGTTCGAAAATGTTTAAGAAATCAAGAAGAAAAATCGTTGCAGCCATTATGTCCGTGCTTGTGGCATTGTGGGTCGGCACGCTCGGCGTTATATATGCTTCAAGTTATTTTGAAATGTCAAAGCAGAATCAAGAAATGCTTCGTACGCACGCCGAAATGTATTCCCTTTCGCAATACGGCGAAACTGTGCCGCCCGAAAAGCCTCAGCCCGATGATAACAAAGGGTTCAAGCGCGATTTCGACCCGCAATCGCCGAAATTTCAGCTGTCCACATTTTACACAGTAGCCGTATCGTATAGCGGAGAAATTCTCGAAATAAAAAATGAGCAGTCGGCGGTACACTCGGATGATGATTTAAAGGAACTCGCCCTTGCTGTAATTAAAAACGATAAGCAATACGGCACAGACAAAAACCTTGCTTTTTATAAAGCCGACAAGGGCGAATATATACTCGTAACCTTTATGGACAACACCGTTATCAATGAAAATGCAATGACATTACTGCGTTATACATTGATTTTCGGCGGTGCGGCGATTGTTGTTTTTTTCTTTATATCGGTTTTTTTGGCTCGAAAAATCGTCACACCGCTTGAGGAAAGCTATCAAAAACAAAAGCAGTTTATTTCCGATGCGGGACACGAACTGAAAACCCCCGTATCTGTTGTAAGTGCCAATGCGGAGCTTCTTTCCCGTGAAATCGGAGAAAACCAATGGCTTCAAAATATTCAGTATGAAAACGAGCGTATGGGAACATTGGTTTGTCAGCTTCTTGACCTTGCAAAGACGGAGAATGTTGTGCCGCAAAAGGAGCGTATCGATTTCAGTCGCCTTGCAGTCAGCGAAGCTCTTTCATTTGAAAGCGTTGCCTTTGAAAAAGGGCTTGTGCTAAATCAAAATATTGAAAACAGCATTTATGTTGACGGTAACGGCATCCAACTAAAGCAAATTATTTCCATATTGCTAGATAATGCTATTCGGCACAGTAAGGAAAGAGGCGAGGTTCGGCTGACCTTAACGAAGGAGCACGGCTTTGCCAAACTGTCCGTAATCAACAAGGCGGATGAAATACCTGAAGAAGAACAAACAAAGATTTTTGAACGCTTTTACCGTGTGGATACCGCCCGTAACGGCGAGGATAAGCGTTACGGTCTCGGACTTGCCATTGCAAAGGCGATAGTAATAACTCATAAAGGTAAAATTTCAGTGCGATGTTATGACGGATTTGTTGAGTTTTCTGTCTTAATTCCGTCCCTATAATTTATAAAATATCCATCAGCTTCAATAAAACTTCAATATTCCTCCTGTACAATGATGTCATCAAAGTACAGGAGGTCTTTTTTAGGCCGAATGAGAAAGGAGAGCAAAAATGAATTACCGACACGAATGGAAGCACAAAATCAGCTACGGTGATGTGCTTGTTCTTCGCAGGCGGTTATCCGCAATAATGAAACGGGACGAGCACGCCGTTGACGGCAGGTATTTTGTTCGCAGCTTGTATTTTGATAATGCGTCCGATAAGGCGTTGAGAGAAAAGCTTGACGGCGTAAATATCCGTGAGAAGTTTCGTATACGCTGCTACAACAATGATATATCCTTTGTCTGTTTGGAGAAAAAAAGTAAGATAAACGGACTTTGCTCAAAAGAAAGCGTAAGCCTTTCGACACAGCAGGCACAAGCGATTGCAAATGGAGATTACAGTTGGATGGCGGATAGCGAAGTACCGTTAATTCAAGAGCTGTACAGTAAGATGATAAGTCAGGGCTTGAGACCTAAAACCATTGTTGATTACGAAAGAGAGCCTTTTGTGTTTCGCCCCGGTAATGTCAGAGTAACGCTTGATTACAATATCAGAACGGGAATGAATTGCACAGATTTCTTAAATCCCGATTGCGTTACAGTCCCCATAGTCAATGCGCCGATTATTCTTGAAGTTAAGTGGGATGAATATCTTCCCGACATTATCAGAGCCGCCGTTCAGCTTCCGAATTGCCGAACAGAAGCGTTTTCAAAATATGCCGTATGCAGAATTTACGGTTAACAATTATTAAAATTTAAAGGAGTATGTTTTATGAGTTTTAATGACATTTTCAAATCAAGCTTTTTGGAGAATATAGAAAGCGTGAGTATTCTTGATATTGCAATAGCCTTAGCGCTTGCCTTCGGATTAGGAATGTTTATTTTTCTTGTGTATAAAAAGACCTATCAGGGCGTTATGTATTCGTCAAGCTTCGGCACAACGCTTGTTGCCCTCACAATGATTACCACCGTGGTTATTTTGGCAGTAACATCTAATGTTGTGCTTTCTCTCGGTATGGTCGGTGCACTTTCCATTGTTCGTTTCCGTACCGCTATCAAAGAACCGCTTGACATTGCCTTTTTGTTTTGGTCGATCGCCGTCGGCATTGTGCTTGCGGCAGGAATGATTCCTCTTGCGGTTGCAGGAAGCGTTATTATAGGTATAATTCTTCTCGTATTTGTAAATAAAAAATCGCATTGCAACCCTTATATCGTTGTTCTTTCCTGCACCGACAGTATTACCGAAAAGAAAGCGGTTGATTTTCTCAATGACAATGTTAAAAAATGCGTTGTTAAGAGTAAGACCGTAGCAAACGGCAGCGTTGAATTAAACCTTGAAATTCGTATGGCAAGCGACAACACCGATTTTATCAACGCTTTAATCACTATGCCCGGAGTGAACAGTGCAGTTCTTGTAAGCTACAACGGAGAGTACATGGGATAAGGAGGTGCTTTGATGTCAACACACAAAAGCTTTGATAAAATATGCTGTGTTGTTCTTGTGCTTGCACTTGCTTTGACCGTACTTTTCATAAATGCGGAACAGTTCGGAATTCAAAAGGCATCGACCGTAATGGGCTACGAAAAAAAGCTGTTCGATACCTCAAAAGTCCATACTATAAATATTATTATGGATGATTGGGACGAGTTTACCGCCAACTGTAAAAGTGAAGAATATTACAGCTGTACCGTTGTAATCGACAATGAAGCGTATAAAAATGTCGCAATTCGAGGAAAAGGCAATACTTCGTTAAGTCAGGTAACCAATGACCGATACAGCTATAAAATTGAATTCGACCACTATGACAGCACCAATACCTATTACGGACTTGATAAACTTTGCTTGAATAATATCATACAGGACAATACCTATATGAAGGATTATTTGACTTATCAAATGATGAATGAAATGGGCGTTGCTTCTCCGCTTTGCAGTTATGCGTATATCACAGTCAACGGCGAGGATTGGGGACTGTATCTTGCGGTAGAGGGCGTGGAGGAGTCCTTTCTTCAACGTAACTACGGCAAGGATTACGGCGAGCTTTACAAGCCCGACAGTATGGATATGGGAGGCGGTCGTGGTAACGGCGAAAAATTTGATAAGAATGAGTTTGTCGGCGATTCCGAATCAAACATTAAAGCAAAAACAGACATTCAAACGCAAAACGACAACAATATCAATCAAAACAGCCTACCGCAAATGCCGAACGGTAATGACAGCAATTTGGACAAGGGGCAAGTACCGAGAGATAATCCTAACGGCAGCCAAAACGAAATGCCGAACGGACAGCAGGGTAATTTGGGCGGACAGATGTCTGGAAATTCGAATTCAGCAGAGAGTGTTAAGAATATCAAAGAAATGACACCGCCGAATATGAATGATAATTCGGATAATAACGGGCAAAGCGGTGTGCCGAACGAGATGCCCGACAATATGGGCGGTAACGGTATGCAAAACGGCAGCGATGATGTCCTTTTGAAATATATTGATGACAATGCCGAAAGCTATTCAAATATTTTTGAAAATGCAAAGACCGATATTACCGAAGCGGATAAAGCTCGACTGATAAATGCGCTTAAAAATCTCTCTGACGGAGAGAATTTGGAAAATACGGTCGATATTGATTCTGTAATTCGATATTTTGTTGTTCATAACTTCGTTTTGAATTTTGACAGCTACACAGGCTCTATGATTCATAACTATTATCTTTACGAAAAAGACGGACAAATGCAGATGATACCGTGGGATTATAACCTTGCCTTTGGCGGCTTTCAGTCAATGGGAAGTGCGACAACCCTTGTGAATTATCCGATTGACTCTCCCGTATCGGGCGGAGATGTGTCCGACAGACCTATGCTTGCTTGGATATTTAGCAATGATGAATATACCGAGCTTTATCATAAGTATTTTTCCGAGTTTATTACAAGCTATTTTGACAGCGGATATTTTACAAAGATGATTGACAGCGTTGAAGAAATGATTTCTCCGTATGTTAAAAAGGATTCCACCAAATTCTGTACTTACGAGGAATTTGAAAACGGCGTTGCAACGCTCAGAGAGTTTTGCTTGCTTCGTGCCGAGAGCATCAGCGGTCATCTTGACGGTACGATAGGCTCAACCTCTGATACTCAAAACAGCGAAAGCTTGATTGACGCCGATGATTTGCAGATAAGCGATATGGGCTCAATGAACAATACAATGGGCGATAACAAGGATAAGGAAAACGGAAATATGAGCAAGCCGCAATCGGAAAATCAAGATAGCAGTTCAGAGAGCAATTCGTCCGAGAGCTTCGGCAGTGCCGACAAGAATTTTTCAAACGGAGAAACACCGCCGCAAGCTCCGCCGAAAGACGGACAGAACACTCAAAAATCCGACGCCGACGGCTTTGCCGACAACAATGAAAAATCGCAACCGAATGAGCAAAGCAGCATATCTGCTTCCTCATATATAACCGTCGGAGCAAGCGTATTTGTTCTTGTTTTGGGACTTGCGTTTGCTGTGCTTTTCAAAAGGAGAAAGCAATAATTAAGGTGGTACGAATGAAATCGGCGAAGCAACTGCCGAAAAAACAGAATAATCAACCAAAATCAAAAACAGCCATTTCTTTTATAAATTGAAATGACTGTTTTTTAATTTAGCGCTGTGTTTTTATCCCGTTTTCCGTTTGTAAGTGGTCAACAAATGGTCAAAAGTATTATAATAAATAGCAAATTCACATTCTATAACACACTTGGTTCGCTCTATGCAACACTCATTAGTGAGTTTTGTATATTTCACTTTTTTAATCACTCCATATACTCATGTTTAGTCGGAGTGTAATTTTTTAACTTGTATTTTTCGTACTTATCTGTCTTATCTTTGGATTCTATATTGTCATTTACATAATCAACCAGCTCAGTACAAATCGTTCATAAACTCACTTATGATATTTTCTTATGTTTTGCTATAAGAGCAGCTTTCATATCTGCACCTGTAATTTCGCCTTTTGCCCTTTTTGCAGAAAGCTCTTTAAGTTCTTTATCGAGCCGAATTCGTGTTTCAACTAATTTTCTTTGCAAGGTATAATAGCGAGAAAGCTCGTTTGCGGTTTCAACACGCTTTTTTACAAGCGGATTGCCTACTGCAAGAGCCTTAATTTCTGCATAATTCAAAACGGTATCCTCAATATCACTACCTTCACGCTCTGTGTACGAGCCTGACAACAAGCTTGTAATAAATCTCTGTTTCGTTTCGAGCAGTTGCCACGAATACGCATCAAAGCTTCCCTCGGTGATATAGCGGAATATTTGAACTTTTTGATTTTGATTGCCCTGCCTGAGTATTCTTCCTTCACGCTGAGTCATATCAGCCGGTCGCCATGGAACATCAAGATGATGAATTGCTATCAGTTTATCCTGAACATTAACTCCAATACCGAGTTTGAATGTTGAACCGATTAAGACACGAATATCGCCGTTTCTCATCATCTTGAATAATGTGTTTCTTTTTGCCTCAGTTGTTGCATCATGGACGAACGCAATTTGCGACGGCAATATGCCTTTTTCAATCAACAGCCGTTTGAGTTCGTCATACATATTGAAACTCGATTTAGGCGTTGATGTGTCACAAAAGACAAGTTGCGTTCCGTCGGTTTTCAGATAAATATCAAAAACATTTTCGGCACATCGATACACTTTAGACTGCTGTGTAAACGGCTCATTCGAGTCAACCAATCTTATATCAAGTGCCGCCTTGCGACCGTCTGTTGTGATTTTAAGCATATTATCAACGCTTCTGTTAACAAGGCCGGCTCTGACATCATCCGCACGAGAAGAAATAAGATTCAAATAATTTTCAAAGCTTAGCGTTTTACCGATAAGCGCATCCGAATAGCCATCAAACGCAGGGATTCCGTTAATCTCGTCCATATGATGAAAATCGGCAATCTGTGAAAACAGCGTTGTCAGCTCCGGCAGATTATGAAATTTTGAAAATCTTGTAGCAAGGCGGTAGCTTGAGGTATCAACATCTATTTCAAATTCAGTTGATTTTTCGGCAAACATACCTGTCCAGCTGTCAAAGTTCTGCAAATCAAGCAGTCCGAGTTCTCCGTTTTGTAAATATTTTTGCATAATAAACGCATCGGTTATTGAGTTGGTTATCGGTGTTCCTGTCGCCATAACAACTCCCCCTCCGCTTTTTTGAACTACACGAACCTTATCAAGCATATCTTTGCATTTTTTTGAGCCGCTACGAGTAATTCCAAGCACATTGTCCGCTTTTGTTTCGATAGGCACATTTTTGTAATTGTGTGCTTCATCAACATAAAGACGACTTATACCAAGTTCATCAAAGAAAACACCGCAATCAATATTATTAAGCGTGGTCGCAAGTACGGCAAGTTGCTTTTTCAATTTTTCATTTTTCTTTCTAAGACTCTTGGTTACCTTTTTCGAATCGCTCAGTAAGTCATTTACTTTTTCTTTCATATCCCGAAGCTCATCAATGTAAAAATCTTGCGAAAGCGGTATCTGTTCGAAGCAGCTGTAAGCCATAATGATGCCGTCAAATTCTTCGTCTCTGATTTTTTCAAGCACCGTATCTCTCTTTGAAGGAACGAAGCTTTTGGGTTCAACAGTCAAAAGCTTTGCATTAGGATACATTTCAATAAAGATTTTTTGCCATTGACCGACAATGTTGTTTGGAACAACATACAAATTCTTTTTGGATAGCCCCATTCTTCTGAGTTCCATACCGGAAGCAATCATTATATAGGTTTTTCCGCTTCCGACATCGTGAGCAAGAAGGGTATTCGGTGTGAAAATAATTCTTGCAACTGCATTTTTTTGATATGGAAAAAGAGTTATATTTGGAGATAAATCCGGAAAAGTTAAGAACGAACCGTCAAATATTCTCCTGCGAACACAGCTGTATTTGTTTTCAAATATGGTTTCCAAGCGTTTCTTACGCTTTTCGTCTTTCCACACCCAATCCTGAAACTCTTTAATCATTTTCTGCTGTTTTTCAAGTGCGAGCAAAGTTTCCTCTTTATTGATAACTCGCTTTTTGCCCGAAGCATTTATCTTGCAAGCAACCTCGTTCTTTACGGCAATCGTTTTCATATTAAGCGTTCTTTCGAGAATATATAAGGCCTCAAGTCTGCTTGTACCATAAGAGTCGGTATCTGTCACGCCATGTCCATAGCGAGTTTTTTCCGGTATTTCCCATGTTCCTGTGAGCTCGTCATGTTTTACAGAAAGGTATTCTTGTGTGCTTTTACTGTTACTCCAGTATTTTGCTTGCCCGCCAAAAAGATGCTCAATGAAATCATCAATAACATCTGACGGCACCCACGGTGAACCAAGAGTTATATAAATATCCTCAGTTGCAACAGTCGGCGGAAGAACAGACTCAATGGCCTTGACATTATCTTTAAAATATCCGTTATACTTTTTGTTTGCCTTTTTTGCCTCTTTCCACTTTTGCATAAGATTGCCGGAAAGATATTCATCGGCTGTTTCCCAGCCCTGATAAAAACACTCGTTCCAAGTTAACGGATTTTGATAAATTGAGCCTTTCAGAGCGGTTATAACGGTTTTGTAATCACTGCCTGTAACCGATGCAATGAATTCAATATCGACCCTTCCGAGAGTGGTCAAGGATTTTACAAGTGCGTCTGAGATACTTTCGATATATATTCCGGATGCGCGCTCATCCGCATTAAAAGGATTGTTCCAGTCAAGTGGGAGATCCATACAGGTTACTTCTTTAATATGTTCCTTCTGCTTACGTATTTTTTCTTCTTTTTCTCGCTTTTCATCTTCTTCTCGTTGCTTGAGTTCGGCTTCTTTTTTCTTTTCAACAGCTGCTTTTTTCATGAGCTTCAAATCATCAAATGCAATTTGAAGCGATTCAACGGCGACATCTATATCTTCCATGGAAAGTCTATCGCCAAAATCCCTTAAGTTTTGAAAAAACTCGTCCAATATATTCTTTGTATTACTGCTGCTCATATTGTCACCACCTTAACAGGAGTATACAAAAACAAGTGGGACAAAAATAGGCCATTCGCTTTATTGAAAACACCGCCGAACACTTTTTTGCATATAAAAGCACCACGATAAAAAGTATCGTGGTGTTAAATATTTATATTCAGTTTCTAAATTCTTGCATATCGTCAAGGCGGAGGAGGACAGGTTCGGTTTTGCCGTCTGCTGCGCCCATATCAATATCAATCCAAGTTCTTGTTTTGATTATTTTATTGCGATATTGTTCGCCGTAATTCATTGTCGGTGTGTGACCGAAAACGGTTATAATATCGTCAAAATAATCATCGTCAATTTCAGGCCACGCCCAAATAAAAGCATCGGCAGGATAGTCGCTGATTTTTTTGCTCTTTTCAAATTCATCAATGCCGCTGTGACAAAGGAAATAATCCTTTCCGCCTGCTGTAACAGCTTCGTACAGTGGGCAGTCACGCAGATAATCGAGAATATCCGCAACCGTTTCTGGCGATTCTTTGTTCAGTTTTGCAAGTGATTTCAGCGTAACGTCGCCGCCGTTGAGCTGATAATTTGATAGAATTTTTATTTTTTTGCTGTCAAAATCAGCAATGCTGTCGTCCGTGATTTCATCAAACAAAAACTCGCAAGCAAGAAGCATTGCCTCGTGATTGCCGAGAATAAGCTGAACATTAGATTGGGAAAGTAACCACCGCAAAATCCCAACACCGCCGTCGCCGTTTCTGTCAATCACATCACCGAGTATGTAAAGAAAATCATTTTCGCAAAACCCGGCTTTTTCAAGCAATGTTTTTAATTTTTCTATCGAGTAACCGTGTAGGTCGGATATTACATAGGTCATATTTCTTCCTCACAAATTTTCAAGCATATTGCAAAAAGATAAATACAATTCGTTTAGTCCAATGTAATTTTTAATATCATCTATACTGATGTACTCTTTTTTATCATAGTTCCAAACCCAAATATTTTGATATTCGATATTATATAATATATCATTATATCATTGGAAATTAATTATTTTCAAACATCATATAATTTCAAGGCGTTCTCCATATCCTGTTTGCACATATCGACAAGCTCTTTCGGTTCGGTGATTTTGATTTGGCTTGCGTACAGTCTTGCCCAATAGCGTATGTCATTTTCATTAACCTTAACGCTTGTAAGCACATTGCCGTCGCCGATATCAGTGAAATTAACATTCGCTCCGAACGAATCAAGTACATCTGAAATTAAATATTTAGGCATTTCAAATTTTGCCCTGATTGACTTACCGCCGAACATAAAAATATGCTCCTGCATATACTTTGCAACATCAAGACCCACAAGCCCCTCAACCTGTTTTTTAGGCTTTCTGGGTGTGTCCAAAATTTCAATATTACTGATTCTGTCAATACGATAATGAGAAAGATTATCGTACTTATCGTAATTGCAAATAAGATAATATTTACCGCCGTTTGCCACCATAGTATATGGATTGATTATGTATTCTCTGACATCGCCGTCTTTGTTTATACGGTGATGAAGTTTTTTATCGACACCGTATTCGTTATAGAGAAACTTAACCTGTAAGCCATTTGAAATCGCCTCGTCAAGCACCTCTATAGTGTAAAATAATTCTTTGTTAATTTCTCTGTCGGCTGCTTCATAGAACCGAATATTTGCCGTACTGAATTTAAAATATTTATTTGATAAATCCTTGAGTTTAACAAGCAGTTCCTTTTTATTTGCCATCGGAATGCTTTTTGAGAACAGAACCGAGTCCATAAGCAGCCGAAGCTCAGAATCCGTAAATACATTGTTGTAATAAAAGCCGGTTAAAATTTCGCTTTTCTCAATTTCTCCCGTTGAACGATTTGGGGTAAAACGAATTTTGGTTGAATATTCAATGTTGTATGAGCCATCATTGATTAAATCTTCAAGATTAGCTTTGACCGCTTTCCTATCAACCGTCATATCGTATTCGCTTTCAAGCCGATTTTGAATTTCTCTCTGCGTCATAGGATGCTCGGCATCGGTGTTTCGCCTTAGTATATCGTAAATATACATATTCATCATTTTCTTTGGTCTGCTTCCAAGCATAATATTCACCTCAAACTTATTTTATATCTTATGCTCACATTATGCAATAGGCTATGCGACTTTTTCAGTACATAAGTTCCGCCGCATTTCATTCTAATAACACTTTGATAAATCATTTGTACCGTTTTTCGTTCATAAAGACCTTTATAATTTACAAAAACAGTATGCTAAATATCTGATTTAATATTTATCAAAAAATTAGAAAGCAGGGTATATATAATGAAAATTTGGCTGGACGATATAAGGCCTGCTCCAAACGGTTATATTCATTGTCACAGCGTTAATGAAGCAATTGAATTGATTAAAACCGCAAAAGAACCGATTGAACAACTTGACTTAGATCATGATTTAGGCGACTATGCTTTTGACGGCGGTGACGGAATTAAATTGCTCGACTATCTTGCAGAAACCGAGCAATATTATCCTGTCAAGTTGCACACAATGAATCCGGTCGGCAGAGAAAATATGCAACGACTTATTAATAGATATTGGAAATGAATTAATCACTAACAATAAAAGAGGTTTGCCCTTCAATCGGAGCAAACCTCTTTTTATATTTGCCTTGATTTAGTCTTCCCAACAGATACAATTGAGCAGACCGCCGTGTTTGGCAATTTCATTTATATTAACCGGAATAATTGTTTTATCAAAAATGTTTTTTGCTTTATTTATAGCCTCGTTATCCGTGTCAACACCGAACACCGGCAGGAATATAGATTTCTCCGTTTCTAAATAATTAAGATAACAACCGACGGCACTGTCACCCTTTGAGTAAAAATACGGAAAATCAATAACCTCAATTCCGTGATTTTGCAATACCTTTTTAACTTTCGTTTCAAATCCATATGGCGACAGCGGAGCATTAACGATAGCGGTATTTTCACCGACCAATCGCACCATACCGTCGGCATGCCCTGTCATATCGCTTTTGAGCGATGGAATGATTATTAAACTTGCTTCGAGCAATTTTTCAAGTTTGGCTGTGAGTTCTGCTTCACTTATGCCGTGATTTTCCGAAAAAACTCTGTCGCTTATGATAACTTTTTCTTTGGACGGAGAAAAGACCACATTCCCACCGTCTAAATTTATATCTGTATAAACAAGGTTATCGACCTTAAAGCTCGGTGCAATATCGGTTTTGAAATTCGTTCTTAATTGCGGATCGTCTGCAAGATAGCTCGGCTCGTATCGAAATGATACATATTTGCCCGATTTAGTTTTCACCGGCATAAAATCCCGCAGCCATATATCTTTTGTATTATTTAATAATTTATATTTTATATTAAATAAATCAAGTGCGGCGAACATTCTGTCCGCCGCAGGTTTGTATTTTTGTATGCTTAGTTGTGATGAAAAATAGAGCATTATGTAGTTCCTTTACAATGATTCTCTTCCGTATAATAATTAAATGCACTTATGAAAAATCTATACTTTGCATTTGCGTCTAGATTGTCTTGATCCCCTAGCCCTATTCGTTTGCTTTCTGTGATTTCATTAACCGATAACAACCTGTCACACAGCAAAAAGAGATTCTCATCATTATCATCATGGATGCCTAAAGCTTTGACTAAGGTTGTAGGTCTGCCCTGACCAAAATTCATGTTTACATTATTCTCGTCAATAATCAGCTTATTATCTTCTATTTTGATAGCACCTCTTATAAGTACATTATCAAGCTCAATTCGCGCTTCTACCTTATTCGCTTTGCCGGCTAAATGAAGCATTCCGCCGTAAAGAAAAAATTTACCGACCATGTTCTTATCGGTCAAAATTTTATACGCTTTACCATTTTTATTTATCTCATTTTCACTTTTTTTAGTACCATCCTCGTTATGAGTTGCTCTGTAAATATAACTGTAAGAATCATTTGCAGGATATGCTTCGGTTACTGTTATTAAGTAATCGCCATCAGCACAGTGTATTATTTTACCTAGCAAATCATGTGCAAGGGTTTGTGCATCTTTATTTCCAACTAAATCTTTTCCCAGCTTTAATTCTTTTAATTTTTTCATAATATATCTCCTTTTAATTCAATCCCAAATCTTTAATAAAACAACCGGTCCGGCATCGTTGATTTTCTCTTCGCCGACGGTAATTGAATAATCCTCATAAGGCTCGACCGAGGTTGCCCAAACGCCCTCTCTTTTCTTGAGCTCCTCAACAAGCTTGCACGTCGGCACGGTGCTTAATTCAAAACCCATATAAAATTCCCCCTTTGCTTATTTGCTTTCATTATAACAAATCGTATTTTTTCGTCAACTGCCATCCGAGGCACTTATTTCGCCGTTTTATACGAACAACCGCATAACACCCACATATTTATCTTTTTTCGGGATTGCTTCCGATCATAATATCTACAACGAATTATGATACATATTATGCAATAGTTTATGGTTCTTTTTTTCGGACATAAAACATTTTTTAAAGCTGCATATTATTAAATTCTTCATCATTTATCTTTATTGAATCAAAGGTATAAAAATTATCAAGGCTTTGCACCGAAACTTTTGACGGGGTATCGTTAATATAATTCCACACACTCCAGTTTTCAAAGCTCACTGTATTATTTGAAAACGAAGTAATGTACAATGCCTCCATAGGCAGAATTTTCCCTAACACGTAAACATCTAATTTATGCTGCGGATAAAACAAGCAATCATCATTTGCGCCTTTGTATTGTTCAAATGACGACAAGGTTGAAACGATACAAATTTTCTTATCAAAAGCAAAATCATAAAAGTATTTCAACACATCAATTTGTAATTTTGGGCTGTATTTTTTAAGCAAGCCCTCAAGATACGGAATGTAGACAATATCTATATTCAAATCGAGAATTTTTGATTTAATATCCTCTGTAAAAGCAATTATGTTATCATCGGACATACACTCGCAAAAATAGAGCTTTTTATCATCAAACCAAAAAAGATTGTTTTGGTGATCCTTTCGTCCAACAGCTTTTAAGAAATTGCGAACAATTGCATTAGAAAAAGGCGATATAATTAAAACTCGTTTGCTTCCGTTAACGGCTTTGATAACAAAACTGTTCACCATTCTTATAAGATATGTATTAAATTCATCGGTACAAAACAACTTAAACATATCTTTTTCAAATATGCAAAGCTCATCTAAATCATTGCTGCTCGTTTTTGTAAGATTTTGATTTTGTTCTTCCCCAAACGGGTTTAAGTATTCTTTAATACAATCGGTGAAAGGAGTTATTGCGGGTAAATTGTTGAGATACTGTTTGTCGGCATCTAAATCTTTAATTTCAAAGCTGTTGCAATTATCAATAAATTTTTTTGCCATTTCAATTATATGATCGTTTTTTGAGCGATTCATAATTTCTCCTCCGTTTTGCTTAATCTAAATAACATTTATAATGCTTGCTGAAATCCAACTTAATAATCGGTTCGCCCTCAATTTCAAACGCTTCTTTTATGCTTGAAATAAACTCGTTTGATATATCTGGATTCATATAAATAATCGCTTTGTTTTTAGTTCCTTTGGCAACCCTGCCACGAGGGTAGTAATTGTATGGCTTGTTACAATTTTGGGGCTTAACATATTTCCACAGTTTTTCGTGATTGTATGTATCGCCGGACTTTGCATTGCCGTCGGGATATTTACTTTTGTCAAACGGAATTGCAAACAACTTATTATCAATTAACCAAAACACACCTTGCTTCATATCATCACCCTTTCTTGATGCGATTATATAAAAAGCCATGTGCCGAATTTCGGGCATAATAAAACACCACAGTAATTTCTCACCGTGGTGTTAAAGAGAATATTATGCTTTTGAATTCATCAATTCGATTGCTTTATCAAGAACAGGATTTAATTGTTCTGATAAGTATTGTTCAGAACTATATTTTGCATAAGCCCCATGATAAGTGCAGAGTAAAAATATAGGTTTGTTTCCTATGTGGCCTTTGTACAATGAAGTTTCATTATATTTTCCAAAACTCAATTCAGGCTCATTAAATTCGTAATTATCTTTCATTTTATCAAACAGCCCTTTGGGCCATTGAGAAGTTTGAATAACAATAATATCCGGACATAGACAATTTATTTCATCAAGCAAAATTTCTGGGCAATGCTCTTTCATTCCTGCTGTATGTGAAAGCCCTCGTGTTTCATTCAAGCTATCTTTTGAGACGAATGCACAACGATACAGATTCGTTAATGCGAATTTATCTGTTAGATTAAATTGGTCATCATTATTAATTTCAACTTTCTTAGGCTTCGGGCATTTGCCATAAGAGGACAACAAATATTGCATTATATATAGTAAGCCATTATAGTGAGCATTATTTGCAGTTGATGAAGGTCTTGAAAAAGCGTTCACAACATTATATTCGTTAACATAATCACAAAAGCCCTCAATTCCTACAAATAAGATTTTAGGCAACTTATTTTTACCATAGTTTTCGCCTATTCTTACACGGTCACATTGATGCTTTGGTTGCTTGTTCTTTAAACATTTTTTGCAAATGCCATAATATCTACATTCACCATGCTCGCCTGTGTAATACTTTTTATAGACTGTTTCAAATAAACTGTTTTCTAATTCCGTCAAACTAATCACCCACCTAATCATAACAAATCGAACAGCTAATTACAACATTCATCAATCCTTACTGCTGAACATATCGGCTAAGGCATCGTCCGTTTTCTTTTGTGCCGAAGCCTCTAAATTCTTTGAATGTGCGACACGCTTTGCATATTGAATTTTGAAATGCGTTTCAGAAAAAGAAAAAATAAAAGGCAGAGATTAATCTCTGCCCTTGGAGCTACTGGCCGGACTTGAACCGGCGACCTGCTGATTACGAATCAGCTGCTCTACCAACTGAGCCACAGTAGCAAATGTTATTCAAAACAAAAACAGCCTTGATTTAGCTGCTCACATATTATAAATGAACCGCGCTGTTTTTGCAAGAGTAAAAAGCAAAAAAGTTCAGTTTTTGACAAACATATCATCTTGGATTGTGAAATTGCCGTATATGTGATAATATATTATAAGCTTGCAGGCTGTCTGTAATCGGATTTTTCGATTACTTCGCAAACAAGCTGTACTTTTTATTTAAAGGGGTAATATAATGAGCATAGCCGTAGTTACCGGTGCCTCCGGAGGTATCGGTGCCGAAATTGCAAAACGACTGGCACAAGACGGTTTTTCCGTTGCACTGATATATAACAGAAACGCCGAAAAAGCACAGAGAACGGCTGACGAAATAACTCTTTCGGGAGGCAGTGCAAAAACGTATAAATGCGATGTACGTGACAGCTCGGAAATAACTTCGGCAATTGAAGCAATAGAGCGTGACTTCGGCGAAATAAGCGTACTTGTAAATAATGCCGGAATATCCGAGCAAAAGCTCCTCACCGATATTACGGATTCGGATTGGGAAAATATGATAAGCACAAATCTAAGCGGTGCTTTTTACTTTTGCCGTGCCGTACTCCCCTATTTTGTTCACAGAAAATCGGGTAGGATAATAAACATCTCCTCTATGTGGGGCGAGACGGGAGGCTCGTGCGAGGTACATTATTCCGCGGCAAAAGCAGGCCTTATAGGTCTTACCAAAGCACTTGCAAAAGAAGTTGCTCCGTCCGGAATTACTGTAAATGCAGTATCCCCCGGCGTTATAAACACCGAAATGGTGACAAAGCTCGGTAAAGATACCGTAGATATGCTGCGTGAAGAAATCCCCGTAATGCGGCTCGGTACTCCCGAAGACGTGGCAAATGCGGTTTCATTCTTAGCCGATGACAGAGCGTCATATATCACGGGGCAGGTACTGTCCGTAAACGGCGGCATAGTTATTTAGTAATTACAAGGTTCAGTATACAAAAATCGTATAAGCAAAAAACGGGATGTAAAACTTATGTTTTACATCCCGTTTTTATTATTTGTCTTTTTTATCGCCGCCTACTCTTGACCAATCGACAAGAATATGCTCGTTATAGAAATTGCTTCGTTTTTCAAGCTCTTCGTTTACAAAATCGGTTCCGTCACGCTCGAAGAGAGTCGGTGTATCAGAGAAGAGGTTTGTTCCTATACCGAGCTTATTGCCCTCTATATCAACGCCGATACTTGCGAGCATTGTCGGCAGCATATCAAACGTCGCCCACTCGCGGTTATGGAAGCGAGTATCGGGAGCCGAGGTGCAGTTAGGTGTGGGATTAAGTATAAGGTTAAAGCATGTACGTCTGTAATTCGGGTCAAAGTCCTTAAAGAAATTCTGATCCATACTAAGGTGGTCGCCGTTAATTACGATGGTAGTGTTCTCATAGAACGGCTGAGACTGTATCCAACGTACAAACTTAACCGTCTCTGCCTGGCTGTAGAATATTACGTTTGCATACTGCTTATCAAACGGAGTCTTGGCATTGGGAGAAAGGTAGCCGTCCGGGAAGTGCGTATCAGCCGTTTCCATAACGAAATAGAACGGTTTGTCTTCGCCGGCCAAGCGTGTAAGCTCCATCTTTGCATATTCATAGAGCTTATCATCCTCATAGCCCCACCAAACACTGTAATCCTGAGGAATGAAGTTATCTTCCTTCGCACGCTTGTAGTCCATTATATTGTAATCGCCGTGCTCCTCAAAGAAGTAGTCAAGTCCGCCGAAGGATGCATCTGCACCGAACATAACGGTTTGATTATAGCCCTGTTCTTTTAATATATCACCTATTGTGGTAGCTCCCGGCAGGAAGTTGTCGGCAGAGCCGTATGCATTGGCACCGACCGGCACCTTCATGGGCAAGCCGCTGCTCATATTCACCATTGAAGCCACAGACCAGTTGGCGCCCGTCGAGGACGGATTACCGCCGAAGCCCTCGGGAAGATCCGAGAAATTGTAGCCCTCCTTTGAGAGCTTTCCAAGGTCGGGAAGAAGGTTTGTGTCCATATATCCGCCGAGCTCTTTTGAGAAATACGAGTTCTCCATAGATTCGAGATAAATATGGATAAGGTTGCGTTTTTTCTCCGGGAAGGTCATTTTAACCTTTTTGGGATCGGCAAAATTATCTTCTATGTACGGCGAATCATCAGCATAAGCGGCATAAAGCTTTTGAAGAGAAAGCTTTTTTACACCGAACACCACGCCGCCGGAAAGCATAAGAAGTGCCAAGAAAAGAGCCGTGAGACGTCTTGCAAGTCCCGAAAATACGGTGCGCTGTTTTTCGTGAAGCTTGTACAAGATTTTTCTCGTTGAAAAAGCAAATACGCAAAACAGAACCGTTACCACAGCCGTAAGCAAAACAGGACCTTGGAACAGCGTATTCATAACCTCGGGGCTTGCGCCGCCGGTGTCGGAATTCAAATTTATCATCATCTGGTCGGGTGTAAGTCCGGCAAATGTATCTGCCGCCCAGATGGAAGCCGTGAATGCCGCCATACCGAGAGCAGCAAAAAGCATCGACAAAATACGAAGTATCCATGCGCCGACCTTGTGCTTCGGCTTTGTGTGTGAAAAGGATATCACACCCTCGACAACACCGCGACCGAACAAAAATACAAGCCCGACAGCCAAAACAAATACAAAATACTTGAGCGGATACCATTTACCGTGCACCGATGTCAAAAGCACATTCGGTATTTTCAGTATCAGCGACATAATTCCGAGTGATGCCAAGTTACTCACTAGAGTATCGCGTAACACAGCAATAATGCAAGCAGGCGCGTTTCTCTTGCGCGTCAACAGAAAAATATCCGCAACGCTCAAAAGAAGTCCCGCAAGAACTCCCAAGAACCAAAACATATATATCCCTCTTTCATTACATTGTAACGGTAATTTTACCATATATAAAATCCGTTTGCAAGGATATTTTTTCGCAATGTGCACAAACAGGAAACGCATAAAGTAAAATCCCCGTAATTCCTGATAAATAAGGGGTTTTACGGACACAAGAATCCGCAAAACCCTTTATCTTTATTAAATATATTTAGTTGTAAATTACACTTTGCCGTATCAAGCTTATTTCATTGCTCATCGGAAAACAGTCTTTCCGCGTATCGCACAGCGCCCATGGCGTCCTTTGCGTAAGAATCGGCGCCTATTCTGTCGGCATAATCCTGAGTCATAACGGCTCCGCCGACCATCACCTTACATTCGGGATAGCGTTTTCTTAAAAGGCGAATGGTCTCCTCCATATTCACAACCGTTGTAGTCATAAGCGCACTCAGACCCACGAGCTTAACCTTCTCTTTTATTGCTGTATCAACTATAATTTCCGGGTCAACATCTTTGCCGAGGTCGATTACGTCAAAGCCGTAGTTTTCAAGCAATACCTTAACAATGTTTTTCCCTATGTCGTGAATATCGCCCTTGACGGTGGCTATAACTACCTTATTCTTTTTCTCGCTGCCGTTCGCTTCGGCAGGTATGCTCGCCTTGATTTCGTCAAATGCCGCCTTTGCCGCATCGGCACTCATAAGAAGCTGAGGCAAAAAGATTGTTCCGTCCTCAAAGCCTTTACCGACAATATCAAGTGCCGGTATTAAATATAGATTTATAATGTCAAGAGGCTGTTCCGTCTTTAAAAGCTCTCTTGCATTCTCCCCTGCCGCTTTGGAAAGCCCGTTTATAACCGCAGTTTTAAGGTCGGTTTTATCATTTTTTGCCGTCGGTGCCGAATCCGACGTCTTGCTTATGTACGTTTCAAAATTTTCATCGTATCCGTTAAGCGCACAATAGGAATAAAAAGCATTCATCATACTGTCGGATTTCGGATTTATAATACCTGCCGAAAGTCCGCTGCCCATGGCAAGAGTGAAAAATGCCGCGTTTATGTTATCGCGTTTCGGAAGGCCAAAGGAAATATTTGAAACTCCCAAAACCGTATTTACGCCGAGGGTGTTGCGAACATATGACAGAGCCTGTAACGTTCTCTTTGCGTTTTCAGCCCCGGTGCTTACGGTCATAGCAAGCGTATCTATTATGAGGTCCTTTTTATCTATACCGTATTCCTTTGCGGTATTTATTATCTTCTCGGCTATTTTGATTCTGCCCTCGGCACTTTCGGGAATACCGCTTTCATCAAGCGTAAGGCAAACCACGACTCCGCCGTATTTTTTAGCGAGCGGAAAGATTTTTTTCATGCTCTCTTTTTTGCCGTTTACCGAATTTATAAGCGGCTTGCCGTTATATATGCGAAGTGCCTGCTCCATTGCCGCGGGATCGGAGGTGTCTATTTGAAGCGGAAGATTTGTGATTCCCTGTATGCCCCTAACGGTATCACACATCACTTTCGGCTCATCGATTTCGGGCAAACCGACGTTAACGTCAAGTACATCCGCTCCGCATTCGACCTGAGACAGAGCCTCGGAAAAGATATATCCGCTGTCGCCCGAAACGAGTGCCGCTTTAAGTTTTTTCTTGCCCGTCGGATTTATTCTTTCACCGATTATTATAGGTCTTTCGCCTATTACAGCCGTTTTTGAGTATGATGTGACTGCTGTAATGTTTTTTTGCTTTACAGGTAAAACAGGGATATCCTTGCACATCTTTACAGCCTCTTTCAGGTGCTCAGGCGTAGTTCCGCAGCAACCGCCGAGCAGCGAGACACCCATTTCGGCAAGTTCCTTTAAATCATTGGCAAATTCCTCCGGTGTGACATTGAAAAACGTAACTCCGTTAACACATTCGGGTAGCCCCGCATTGGGATTTACCACCAAAGGTGTGCTTGAATATTTTAAAAGCTCCGGTAAAAGAGAAAGCATCTGACGAGGTCCGAGTCCGCAGTTAAAGCCTATTGCGTCAACACCGAGCCCCTCGAGCATAAATACCGCCGTCTTGATGTCGGAGCCGGTAAGCAGCTTGCCGCTCTCATCAAATATCATGGTTACGACTATCGGCAAGTCACAATTTTCCTTGGCGGCAAGAACCGCCGCTTTTATTTCGTATGTGTCACCCATCGTCTCGATAAGCACAAGGTCTGCGCCCGCTTTTTTGCCCGCAATAACCTGCTGCTTGTAAAGCTCATATGCCGTCTCAAACGGTAATTCGCCGTACGGCTTTAAGAGCTTTCCCGTAGGTCCCAAATCAAGAGCGACAAAGGTTTTATCCTTGCCGGACACGGCCGTTTTAGCTATATCTATCGCGGAAGTAACAATTTCCTCCACCGTGTAATCGGTACCCTTGAATTTCAGCGCGTTTGCACCGAAGGTGTTTGATTTTATTATATTGCAGCCGGCGTCCGCATACGCCTTGTGAATGGCATAAACGGTATCCCGATGAGTAATATTCCATGTTTCGGGAATTTCGCCGGCAGAAAGTCCGTTTTTTTGGAGCATTGTACCCATAGCTCCGTCAAAAAACAATCTCTCTTTACCTAAAAGGTCGATAAATTTCATAGCTTAACCTCTTCTGAATTCGCAGTTTTTATTTCCGCATGCGGCGCAGGCGTTAAAATTACAGTCCTTATCCTTGGTAAGCCCTATAAACGCCGTAACGGACTTTGTGGGTATCATCATACAATTCTCCGACAGGGTAAGCCCTATGCGCTTGGTGCAGTCAAGCAGCTTAAAAAACTCCTTTTGGCTCTCAAGCGACAAATCGGCATAACCGGGGCTGAAGCGCGGTCTTAAATAATAGCCTCGCTTCTCCTCTTCCTTTGCTATATTTTCGCAGACGTCATCGCAAAAGCTTTCGACAGCCGCCGCCGTTGCCGCTTGCATAACCGCCGCTCGCGCGGTGTCAACTCCCGCATACCGTCTTACGAGAATATCGCTCTGCATACCGAGCGTTGCGGCAAAAAGCAATATTCTGTCGGAATTTCTCAAATGCTTCACAAGCTTTTCGGAGTGAAATTCGATACCGTCAAGCTTTACGGCACTGTCGGACAGGTATTCGAGTTTGCACTCTCTGTACAGACTTCTCGGCTGAATCGACGTAATTATTTCAATTTTAACGTGATTGATAAGGTCAAGGGTTTTTTCGTCCGCCTCACGACCTTTATAGCCGAGATAGCGAAGAACTTCCTTTGTGTTTATATCCATAAGTGAAACATCCTCTGTGCCGAAAAAAATCGTTATTACATTCTTTTTTATAATAATACAAAAACAGTAGGAATTCAACAATTTAATTTCTTGACTTAAGGCGGCTCTTATTTTAAAATTAAGCTGTAAAGGGAGTGAAGAAATGCGACTTGACAAATTTTTAAAGGTTTCGCGTATCATAAAAAGGCGTACTGTGGCAAACGAGGTGTGCGACGCAAAGCATGTCAACGTAAACGGCAAGCCGGCAAGAGCATCTTACGATGTAAAAGAGGGCGATGTTATTGAAATCACCTTCGGGCAAAAGGTCACAAAATATCAGGTCTTGAATGTAACCGAATATGCAACAAAGGAAAGCGCGTCGTCTATGTATAAGGAGCTTTAAAATGGGCTATATCGAAGATTTACGCAAGCTGATAGGTCACAAAAGAATTGTTCTCAACGGCAGCCTTGTAATCATAGAAAACAAAGACGGAAAAATTTTGATGCAAAAAAGAACATATCCGAAGGGCAAGTGGGGGCTTCCCGGAGGTCTTATGGAATTGGGCGAGTCAACCGTCGAAACAGCTGTAAGAGAGGTTCGAGAGGAAACTAATCTTACCGTCGAAAATCTCAAACTGCTCGGTGTGTATTCCGGTAAGGATCATCTTTGCAAAGCGGAAAACGGCGACGAATGGTATGTTGTCGTGACCGCCTACACAACAAAGGATTTCAGCGGGACGCTTATGATAAACGACGGCGAATCTGAGGCTCTCGAGTGGTTCTGTCCGGAAGAGATACCGAAAAACATCCCGTCTACTCACCGCCTTGTGATAGACGATTACAAAAACGGCTTATAAAAACAGGCTTTTACAGGCTTTTTAAAAATAAAAAAGGACTAAGCTCTTGCTTAGTCCTTTTTTGGAGCTGATAGGCAGACTCGAACTGCCGACCTCATCCTTACCAAGGATGTGCTCTACCACCTGAGCCATATCAGCAAACCGCACTACTTGCGAATGCTTGAATATTATACACAAGGAACTACCCTTTTGTCAACACTTAATTTGAATAAGGAGAGGCTTTTACGTCAATAATTTTCAAAGAAGTGCGAAACAGGGCTGTTTTAAGTCTATTTTCCCCGAGCTCGGCACAAAAACAAAAAAATATACTTTTTTTAAGCTTACGCATATCCGGATATTTTACAAAAGCAACCGCAAATTCAATTCCACATATACAAAAAGTCGTCTGTTTCTTGTGCGAACTCACAAAAATGTAACAATAATATCGTCACTTATACATATTGTATGTCTAAATACTACAAATTACCCGTAAAAAGAATATTAAACTTGCAAGAACTTCGCGAAAAGAGTATAATAATATCATATTATATTGAGGGATTTTGCGCTTTATTTATCATTTTTTTGGTGTAAATTACTCATTCAGTGTAAAAACAGTATGTATGTAAGGTAATTCAAGGAGGAACATTTTGGGCGGAGATTTACACTGCCACACCAAGCTGTCCGACGGCTCACTCGGAATAGAGGACTTGGTTCTTTTGGCAAAAAAGAAGGGAATCGAGACAATAGCCATAACAGACCATGACTGTCTCGCAGGTACAGTAAGAGGAAAAATAATCGGAGACAGATACGGGGTGAATGTCATTCCCGGGGTAGAGCTGTCATCAAGAGACGAAAAAACAGGAAAATACGTAGATATACTTTGCTATCTCAGCGACGCACCGGACAGGCTCCAGGGGCTTTGCCACAAAAACTCGCTTGCCCGTAAAAAAGCAGCTCATTTTATGATGCTTCAGATTACAAAGCGTTATCCGGTATCGGCCGAATTTATCATCAAATGCGCCACCGGGTCAACAAATATTTTTATTCCGCATATAATGCAGGCTCTTATGGAGAGCGGCTATACAAACACCATTTTCGGTGATCTTTATAACAAGCTGTTCAACAAAGAGTCCGACGGCAACATTTTGGTAACGCCGAAATACCCCGATATCGAGGAGGTTGTCGGTGCGATTCACGATGCGGGCGGTATAGCGGTTCTCGCTCACCCGTATCTATACGATAACATCGACTCAATACCTCGTCTTATAGAATGCGGAATTGACGGAATTGAGGTTTGGCATCCGTCGGCAACCGAAGCACAGCGCGCCGAGCTTAAAAAGCTCGCTGCCAAAAACAAGCTTTTAATGACAGGCGGAACAGATTTCTGCGGTCTTTACAACAGGTATCCGGTTTCCGTAGGCGACATTGATGTTCCCGATGATGCCGTTACAAAGCTTCTCGGATACAAGGCCAAAATCAGAAGAATGCAGAAAAAGGCTCAAAAAGCCGCTGAGGAAGCCGCAAAGTCAAATTAACCTAAGAAAGGCAGCCTTTAAAAGGCAGGGTTTACTATGGACGACAGCGATGTAAAAATTTTTAAAAAAGAAAAAAGAGATGACAAATTCGACGAGATCGGTCTTATCTCCAAAATGAACGAGGAGAGAGGCAACGGCAACATCGACAAATCAAAGAGGCTCGGCTCTTATCTTGCTTCGATTTTTCTTGACAAGGACGTCCTGCTTCAAAAGCTTCGTCCGATTATCGGCGATAAGGAGTACACAAAGGCCGAGAGTTTCCAGATAAAAATTCTTATGTTCTTTGCCGCCGAGTATCAGCTCAACTCGCTTTTGCCAAATAACATACTCCGGAACACGGCAATAAATGCCCTGTACGATGACATACACGACAAGGCAGAGGAATTCTACAAAGAGTTCTCCGATGGTGCCGAGTACAGCTTTTATTACCTCGCCGTCAGAAAAAACGACGACATATCGCAAAACATAGGTAAATGTTTCTCAATGCTATGCGGTAAGGGCAAGGAAAACGAGGAATACGCCTCCCTCGGCTCGGAGCTTTGGAGCGGCGTACTCGAAGAGGTAGAAGAAATAATACGCAAGTATGAATTTGTCGGTATGAAAAAATAAATTTAATATTGCGTTCGGGGACTGTAAAAACTTATGTTTTTGCAGTCCTCTTTTGTGTTGCGGACATTAGAATATAACGGAAACACCGCCCCGTTTTACCGAGGCGGTGTTTCCTATGCAATAAATTAAAATGAAAAGGGCAGGTTTGCCCCCTTGCCTCGGCGGAAAAAAAGGGCAGAGCCGTCGAGACAGCTGCAAGGGGATGAGGAAAATGTACGGAAAAGCCGTTCGGAATATAAGCCCGAAGCTTTTCGTATGACAGAAACCGACGGCGTTTCTATCAATCGGTACGAACCAAACGCCTGTCGATTAGCACGAGAGTTAAATGTAATACGGATTTAAAACAAATCCTTTTAAAAGCTCTCGTACAAACAAAAAAGGCGCTGTGAACTACATCACAACGCCTTCGCTGTTTATGCTTAGATTTTATACCGAAAATATTGTTTAGTCAAGATTAAATGCGGCACAAAGGCATATTTCGTAACATTTCACTTAACTAAAGCGTTTTCGGTTTGCCTGTTTGTTGTATTTTACAACCGGATTACTGTTTTGCCCCTTTATCAAACATCTCAAGAGCCTTAACGCTGACGGCATAGCAGCCTGCAAGACCCTCGGCGTTCATATTGTCATATGTATCGCGGCGAGTATGATAGTAATCCTCAAGCTTATGATTAAGGCCAGTAACGCCTGTTGCTCTGAAGCCCGCCTGTGCAAATGCGGCAGAGTCGGTAGCACCGCCGAGCGGAGGAACCCAGCCCTTTTTGCACGGAATATTCAATTCTTTTGCTGCTTCCATAAAAAGGTCGGAGACGTCCTTATCGGCTTTAACGGTACCGTTAAGGTCGCGATAATTCGTCATAAGATATTTCGGGTCATGAATTGTATCATATGAGAAAATAAATGTGGGAACGTCGTCAAACTCTCCCTTGTGAGCCTCGCACCAAGCTTTTGCTCCGCGAAGGCCGGCTTCCTCAGAACCGGTAAGGATAACGCCTACCTCTGTGTTTTCAAGCTCGATGCCGTTATCCTTGAGAGCCTTGAGAATTGCAATACCCATATAGCAGCCCGAAAGGTTATCGTTGGCACCGTCAACAATGCGGTTTTTATTCCACATCCAATAAAGGCCTACAAGGAACGGAACAAAAAGAAGTCCCCAAAGAGCCATTTTGAAAAGATAAGAGGAAGTATCTATAACACCGAAGGAAATACCGTTTTGGGCCATATAAATAATGGATATTACCATATAATAAACTGCGCCGAGGGCGCAGATTACGGCATGACCCTCAAAGCCTATGCCGCCGAGCGCATAGTTTACAGGCCACTCCCAAGCAGCGTCCGGATGTCCGTTAAAGAATATGCGGCGTTTTACTTCGCCGGTGCACTTTTTAACTGCGGTAACATTGTGACCGGTAAGCTCGGGGAAGAAACGGTCAACGCATTTTTTATAAAGGCCGAACTGTAAAAATACTATTGCAAGACCTGCAACAATGAGAATAAGCGAAATAATCGGTGCCACAAAGTAAAGCGCGATTGCCAAAAGAACGAAGGTAATCGTAAAGTATATCCAGCCGAAGAATGAGCCGGGGTTTTCTTTAAACGATTCAACGTCCGCACGTTCGCAGCCGCAATCCTCTTTAAGAACTTTTGCCATATACTCGCAAGCCTCTTTCTCTCCCTTAGTGCCGGGGCTGCGGGTATCCATATCCTTACAGATATGCGTGATTTCGTCAATCATGTACTTTGCTGCTTCGTCTTTTTTGTCAATAAGCGGTTTTAAATCCATATGAACTCTCCTTCTCAAAAGTATATCTAATATTTTATTATAGAAACTGTGCAAAGTCAATAAAAATTACCTTTGAAACGATTTTTTATATTCACGTAGTACAATACAATGTTGTGAACTGTCAATTTATGCATTTTATGCCTCGACTTATGAGACAAAATGTTGTATGATAACAAAATAAAATATATTTTCAAAGCAAGTGAGATGAAAAACGAATGTCTTTTATAGCCGGTACCGGTAAAACAAACGTCGATATTCTTTATGCGGGTCTTAAAAGGCTGCCGCAGTTGGGCGAAGAGCTTTATTCAGACGGTTTCAAGCTGTGTCTCGGCGGAGGAGTCCCCGGTACAATGGTGAATCTCGGCAGACTGAACATTCCGGTTAGAACCGCCACGTGGCTCGGTCTTGATATGTTTTCGGATTTTGCGTCCAATGAGTACCGCGACAACTCCGTGGAAATCACAAACCTTTATGAAGGCGGTGTACTTCCGCTTAACATAACGTCGGCAATGATAACTCCGGAGGACCGTACATTTGTAACCTACGGCCCCGACGCCGAAGAAAATGATGTTACCGCGGAAAAAATTTACCGAATGTCAAAGGGTGCCAAAATAGTTGAGGTTCAAAACGGATACTATGACGTATACAGAAAATTAAAAGACGAGGGCACGCTTCTGGTGCTGGATACGGGATATACCGACGATATGAGTCTTTCGCTCTACCGTGACCTTATAGAGCTTTGCGACTACTATGTCCCAAATCAAAAGGAGGCTATGAAAATAACCGAAACAGCATCACCCGAGGACGCCATTTCGGTGCTGTCAAGATATATTGAAAATCCCATGGTCAAGCTTGACAAAGACGGCTGTATGGGTATGGAGGGCGGCAAGGTCTTTACCGTTCCCGTAATAGACGAATATGTGCGCGTGGACTCTACAGGAGCAGGCGACGCATTTCTTGCCGGATTTATGTACGGACTTTTCAACGATTACCGGTTCAGGGACTGCATACTGCTCGGGAATTTAACGGGTGGTAAATGCGTAACGGGCGTCGGCTGCCTCACCGAGTATCTACTGGAGGAAGAGCTACTTAAAAAATTCAACGAATACAAAGCCGAATTTTTTGAATAAGGAATAAATAATGGAAAATAATATAAATAATTTAAGTCCCCTGACTCTTGCGTTTCTCGGCGACGCGGTTTACGGCTTGCTTGCAAGAAAACGCCTTGTGCTTGAAGCGAATCGCCCCGCCGATAAATTACATAAGCTTTCGGTTAAGACGGTTAACGCCGCTGCTCAGGCAAATGCGGCAAAGCTTATAATGCCGCATTTGACCGACGACGAGCTGTCGGTTTTAAAGCGCGGCAGAAACGCTCACACCAACCACACACCTAAAAACCAATCCGAGGGTGATTATCACTATGCCACCGGACTTGAAAGCTTATTCGGATGGCTGTTTTTAAAGGGCGAAGAAAATCGTCTCGAAGAGCTGTTCCGTATGATATGCGAAGGCGGCGAAGAAAACGCGGACAGAGAAAATAACTTATAAAATCGCAAGAGAATTTACGGTCAGCATATTTTATTTTTTGGGCGGAGGCATTTTGTATGCCGTATCCGTAAACAGCTTTCTTGCGCCAAACGGTATAATAAACGGAGGCTTTACAGGGATAGCCACCATACTCAACAGGCTTTTTTCGTTGCCTATCGGCACAGCGGTATTCATTATGAACATACCGCTTTTCTTTTTGGCATACAAAAAGCTCGGCAAAGGCTTTATAGTCAAAACGGTTTTCGCAACATTTACAGTATCGTTTATAATAGATTACACCTCCGCTTTTTTGCCGGTATATTCGGGTGACCGACTTCTCTCGTCCCTTTTCGGCGCGGTTACCGGAGGTGCAGGGCTCGCGCTTGTCTTTGCCCGCAACGCAACCACGGGCGGAGTTGATACGGCGGCAAAGCTTATAAAGCTGAAGCATCCGCACCTGTCTATGGGACGGATCATTTTACTTTTCGATATTTTGGTAGTCGGCTCGTCATTCTTCGTATACAGAAGCGTCGAAAACCTGCTTTATTCAATAATCGTAATATATCTAAGTTCAAAAACCATTGACTACCTGCTCTACGGTACAGGCGACGGCAAGTTGATATTCATAGTTACGGAGCATAGCGAGGAAATAAAAGAAAAAATAACAAAGGATTTTCGCCGCGGCGTCAGCGTATTAAACGCACGCGGAGGATACACGGATAAAGAAAAGAGCGTTTTAATAACCGCCGTAAAAATACAGGAGGCAGCATTTATTACGGCGGCAGTCAAGGAGACCGACCCAAAGGCTTTTTCCGTAATTACGGGCGCTGACGAAATAATCGGCGAGGGCTTCAGATATTAAATTTTCGGCTCCCGAAAACGCTGCCGCTCAATCCTTTAAAAGCCCGTTGAATTTTTCGGTAAACACCCTTGCCAGCGTAGCGTGCCCGTGCTTTGTGGGGTGAATATCAAGCTTTTCATCCGTGCCGTAAAAGTTTTCGGCATCCTCATTCATCTCCGGAGCAACATCAAATACAAAAACTCTGTTTTTTGTTTTGCAAACATTTTTTATCGAGTCATTTAGTCTCGTAACATACCTGTTTGCCGTTTTCCCGACGTTTATATATGAAAAATTGAGCGTTTGCTTTAGGAACGGGTTGTAAACCGTTTGCACTATGATATAGGCATCGGGATTCATATTTTTTATTTCATCGATTATGCGCGAAAGATTTTTTTCGTATTCATCGTATATATTTGTCACTTCCTCCGGGAAGAATCCCTCGCCGTGCAACAGGGCGTTTTTAAGTGCGTCTATCATAATATCCTTGCGGTGAAAAAAATCATTCCCGCCTACGGATACAACAATCGCATCGGCATTTTTTATATCTGTCGCAGTCTTTTCGTCCGACAGACTTTTCAGCACCTCACCGCTGTCATAACCGCTGACGGCGTCATTATTCAATACCGCTCCGATATTATCGGAAAACAGCGTCAAATAATTATCCTCCTGTGAATCCAGTCCGTAGCCTGCGGCTATCGAATCGCCTATCGCGGTAACGACTCGCTCGCCGTACGGCGGAAATGATGTAATTTTTCCGCTGACGCTTTCATTTCTTCCGCACGCCGAAAAAACAATAAGTACAAACAAAATCACAGCCGACATTTTAAACAGCTTTTTCATATGAGCACCCCGACACTTTTTATTGCATTCAGTATTTTGTGCCGACAAAGCCCCGATATGCAAAAATCCGATACGGTATACGCCGTATCGGATTTTTTATTTGCCTTTTTGGTTTAGCTTTTCACTTTTTCTTTGCTTTCAGGCTCATATGTATTAAAAAGGTCGTTTACATTGTGCTTACCTGTGTGGTGATACGGGCGAATCTTTAAAATTATCCAGCCCACAACAGCACCTACCGTATTACACACAGTATCCTCCATGGTATCAATAAGTGCATAGCGCATTGGATCTCTTGCAGCTATGACATTCGGCAGGCCTATGCCGTGCTCTTCCGCCGCCTTTTCGGCAAGGGCAAGCGACCAATGCTGAGCGTCGCCTATCTGCGGAGCCACCTGGTCAAACACAAACTCGAAAAGTTCCCATGCGGTACCGGCAAAAAACGATATACCGAACGCTCCGAAAATCACAATCGGCAAATCGACCTTAACCTTGTCGCGCTTTTGCATGCATACCAGTATTTCGTATCCTACAAATGTGCAAAGGACTCCGCCTACGCTGTGCATTACAAGGTCATACGCAGGGAAACTGTAATAAAGGTCCATATATGCGCCGCCGAACGACCCCATAAACAGCCCTGCCGCCAAAAAGTCCTGAATATACGACGGAACATAATGCATCCACCGTTTTTCCGGAAAAATCATAAATATTTCCCACAGGAACATAAGCAGCAAATTGGCTGCCGTTTGCAAGCTCTGCTGAACGTCCTTTCTCACAAAAACAGAATCAATGAACGCCGCAACCATAACGGCTCTGAGAACCCACCAATATATTATTTCCCATTTTTTCGCCTTGTTTTCACCGTGCAATATACGATTTACATAAGCCTTCGTATTTACCCCTCCGATTCTTTTTCAACACATTTTAAAATTGTGTCAAATCTTTTCTTATAGGATAACATATTCGGAAGGATTGTAAAGAGTAAAATTATTAAAAATAAATTAAAGCTTGATATTCCTTGCATTTTTAAGGCTTACAGCGGCAGTAGGCATTATTCGCTTATTACCATACCCTCTTTTACGCGCTTCTCGGCGAGCTCTTTTGTCACGCGCTCTTTTTTGTCGCCGGTGAGGTCATAGAAGAACATCGGTATCATACAAAGAAGAAGCGATATGCCCGGAACTATCGAAATAAGCGAGAACATACCCACTCTTATGCCGTGCGACATGGTGAGCGGATTTACCGTATAAGAGGTTCCTATTTTGTTAAGGTCAAGCTCGGTCAGGATGTACATAAGCACTATGACGCTTGTTGAAACCGCATTCCCGAGCTTATTTACAAATGACTGGCAGGCATTTCCGAGCCCATTCTGCCTGCGGCCCGTGGTCAGCTCCATATAGTCAAGGCAATCGCCGACCATTGCGGAAGATACGCAGTTTATAACTCCGCACGGAACGCAAGAAAGAATAACAAACGGTATACACGCCCAGAAATGATTATAGCCTATAAAGAATGTGATAAAACTCGAAACAAAGCCGAGTATGCAGGAAACGACTATAAGCTTTTTGTAGGACACTCTTTTGATAAGCTTCGGAACTATAAGCATTGCCCCGAACATACCGACAGCCGTCGCTACGGCAAACACCGTATTTACAAGCGATATACTTGACTGTAAAGCCTGCTCAGTCTCCTCCGGCGACAGGCCGGTAATATCCTTTCCGATATAGAACGAATATCTTGCAACGTGTATTGCCGCCGCCTGATACATATATCTGCCCGACGCCAATATGCCCATTATAACAACAAGCATAAGCGGCTTGCATTTAAATATGAGCTTTAAAGAGGACGGCTCACCCTTTTTACGCTTCGGCGGCTTGGGTATTTTGACGCGCTCCTTAACCTTGAAATATGTCATTACAAAAAGCAAATTACCTATTATAGACGCCACCAAAGCAATTGACATATACTTTGTCTTTTCAAGTGCAAGTCCCGAGAGTCCTGTAAGAGACGGAAGTACAAAGCCGAGTATCATAAATATTGCCATGGGTACGGCCGAGCCTATACCGTTTGTGGTTCTCGCTATTGACAGTATACTGCCGCGCTCCGAAGGATTCGGAGTCATCGCGTTCGGAAGGCTCCAGAACGGGACATCGGACATTGTGTATATCATTCCCCATAAAACATACGTAACCGACGCATATATCATCTTTGCGGTCATTGAAATATCGGGAGCGTAAAACAGCGAGAGCGTAAGCAAAGCTATCGGAATAGGCGTTGCGATAATATAAGTCAGCATTTTGCCGTGCTTCGGCTCGTGGGCATCCATTATCATACCCATAAGAGGGTCATTGATTGCGTCCCATATTCTTGCCAAAAACATTAAAAGCAATACGAATATAGGGGTTACTCGAAGCACATTCAAGTAGAAATCGGATATATACGACGACATTATCGCATATATCATGCCCTGCCCGAGTGCTGAAACGGAATATGTTATAAATTCTTTTTTAGGAACGTATTTCCTGTTAGGGTCATCAAGCATCTTGTTTTCCATTGTCTTCCTCCCAATCATAAATTTATCTAATTTTAACATAAAAATATAAAGAGTACCACAATATAATGTTAAATTCACGTAAAAAACAAGATGTCCTTATTTGTTAAATATAACGAACAATGACGTGTAAATGTATATTGCTTTACATATATTGCCGCTGCGGAATATGAAAATTGCCGAAGAGACGGTATACGTTCAAAAGGAACGCTAAGCCGTCACTTCGGCGTTTGTGTAAGCTATATTTAATTGCTCTCTTAGAAAAGCCGGAGCACAATGCCGCGCGATGACTCCGGAGTGCGCATCTCGCCGCCGCTTGCTCAAAACTTAATATCGGGCTGCACAGTATATACTATGCAGCAAAAGGGGTATCGGCAACCGTGCTTGCTTCGCGGCATCATCATGACGTTGCAACGGCATTTGCGTAAACCTTGTCGAGAAATTCATCTGTATAGTGCTTATCCATAAACTGCTCAAAGCGATTTTGCGGCGCCACTCCCTTGTCACGAGCATTTCTGCGAGATACGGCTTCACAGGACAGAATAATATCTATAAGAATAAGAATAAACATTATCCAGAAAAGCACCTTACCTATTTTAAGCGGTATTTTATGTATCAGCTTCATAAACAGCGGATATATGAGTTTAACCCATACAAGACCCATAATCCCCCAGAATACCGAATAAAGAGCGCAAACTCTGCCGTTTATATTAAGCGGCATTTTGCTGTAATCCCAAGATACGTGACCGAACACCAGCTCTTCACCGAGAGAGCAGATATATTCGGCAACGGTGCCCCAAATATATGACTTGATAAATACCTTCCACCAAGCCTTTTTTGTATCCTTAAACAGAAGATAGCTCAAAAGCACGCCTCCGAGACCGTAGGCAAGGCCGAAGGGCCCGTAGATAAGAGATTGGCGACTCTCCCAATATCCGTGCTTCAGATAGCAAAACACCATCTCCACACAGTAGCCTATAACATTACATATCATAAAGATATAGAAAACCTCATAGCCGCTGAGATGATTATCGTCATCTGTTTCAAAAAAATTCTTTTTAAAATTTTGATTTGCATTTTTTATTTTTTTCTTGTCAAGCCTCTTTTTCTCCATAAGCTGTTCTCCTTTATAGACAATTGTTGATAAATATAATACAGTCTATTTGTGAACGAAATATGAACAGAAGCGTACTTTTTAGGCAAACAAATAACAATAACGTCGTTTTATGTCAAAATAAACAGCGTCAAGTATTGCGTCATTAAAGCAAAAAACTCCGACCGGCACCCGAGTGCCTATCGGAGTTTTACAGTCATTTCAGTTAAAATAATATGTAAAGCTGATTACTTTAACAGCTTTCAGACGATATCGGGAGCATAACCATAGCGTGAAATTCCCTGTTTTTATCATCATAGAACCACGAATAGCTGCCGCCGTATTTCTCAGCTGTCTTTTTAATACTTTTTATTCCGTATCCGTGAGAATTTGCGTCCGGCTTGGCGCTCACAAGAGTTTCGTTTTCGCATTTTGGTGCCGTCAAGGCTGTATTTATGACGCTGACCACGCAGCTCTTACCGTCAATGGTATAAAGAGAAAACTCAATTTTACCGTTTTCTGTTTGCTTCGCCGCCTCAAAAGCGTTGTCAAGCAGATTGCCCACCATTGCCGAAATATCGCTGTCATGCACAAAGGACAGATTCGAGGTTAAAGCCTTGGCATTAAAATCGAGGCCGTTTTTACTGCAAAGAGCCGTATATTTGCCTATGATAATATCAAGCATCTTATTTCCGGTAAGCTGCGATACCGCGTAGTATTTACCGATATTACTGCAAAGCTCACCTATATAAGCCGTAACCTTGTCATTATCCGCTATGCTCTCTATTACGCCGAGATGATTCTTTATATCGTGAACCATAATATGCATATTCTCATTTTGCTTGTCAAGCACGGCGTAATAATCTCTGTTTATATCCTCTCTTTGGCGTTCCATATTGACCTTCATTATTTCTTCGGACTTGCGCTGCATATTTTCGTATACCGCAAATACCATTATATCAGATATGAAGAGCAAAACACTGCCGCCTATACAGGCATAAGCAAGAGTGCCGCTTATGTCAACGAGCAGTGACAATTTCGCTATAAGAACTATGATATACACACTTGAAAAAGGAGAAATCAGCAGATACCAGGAATGGCCGTGGTCTATATGCTGTTTTTCACGCGAGGTGAAATTGGAAATCACAAGGCAGGAAATAAGGTACAATGTTTTGGCGATTACCGCCGCCATGGCATACAGCACATCGTTTGACCTGTAATCGGCTATATTTATGCCGAAGAAGCCCGAAATCAACAGTATACCTATAAATTCCGTCGCCGTAAGTACGCCGGCAAGCAAGACGCTGTGAAAAACCGCCGACTTGACATTCGCCTTGAAGCCGAGCTTCAATATCACGTAATTTACCAAGAAGCCAAAGATAATATTTACCGCCACATTGTTATCGGCAAGCTTATTTACGGCATAATAAACGGCAAAACAGGCTATGCCCATAAGCAGCGTCGAGGGTATCCTACGTCTTACTCCGAACACTCGGTAGCAATACAAAAGAAGAGAACCGAGCTCTATCAGAAAAATATATACGGTTGTTACCTCGCCGAGCATAGTTCATCGCCTGCTTTCAAAATAACTCATAAGTATACGCTTTGTCTCCGCCTGACGCTTGGGTGCCACCGACACGGTATAATGCTTTTTGCCGCCCTCAAGTTCGATTTCCGTTCTTGAGAATTTTACTATTTTATTCATATTTATGATAAAGCTGTTATGCGGCATCATAAAGAACGGCTCGGTCAGCTCTCTTTGCCACTCGGAAAGCGTTTTCTTTGTGCGGAAAACTTCCGCATCGGTATAGACCTTTGTTCTGCGCCTGTCCGTTTCTATCATAATAAGGTCGCAAAGCAGTATCTTTTTATAGTCCATATCGCCGTCACGCAGGTAAAAGCCTACCGTGGTATCGTTTAAAGTGTCTATGGCACGGTCTATACCGGCATATAGCCTTTCGCTGTTTATCGGCTTTTCGAGAAATCGCAGAACCTTTAAATCCAACGCGTCGTCGAGATACTTTGAAAACGCCGTAACAACTATAAAAACGATATTCGGATTGTTTTTTCGCATCGCTTTTCCCACATCGAGCCCGCTGACAGACCCTATCTCGATATCAAGAAAGGCAATGTCAAATTTCACTTCGCTCCGAGCAGCCGCTTGCCCGTCGGTGAACACATATATTTTGTGCGGAACCTCTCTGCGCGTAAAATAACATTCGACGTGCTTTTTTATCTCGTCCGCATAAATCTGCTCGTCGTCGCATATTGCAATATTCATTTAGCTCCCCCTCATAAGAAAAAATAAGGCATATCACTTTGCCTTTACCGATATTGTATTATATTACAAAGTCCGATTAATTTCAATCTTTAAGAAGTTCGACAATCTTATAGATAAGGTTTAGCCTTTCCTTTGAACAAAGCTTTAGAGAATCTTCGATATTTCCGACAATATCATCTCTGATGTGTCCGAGCAAAAAGAAGTCGGGCGTTTTGCCCAATGTAACGCTTAGCTCCGTAAAGGTTTCCAAGCTCGGTATGGTATACCCGTTTTCGATATTAGATAAATAGTTGTTACTTATCCCCACAGCTTTAGCAAGTTCTTTTTGGCTGATTTTCTCCTTTCTGCGATAAGAGCCCATCATTTTTCCCGCCGCTTTGTAGTCAATATTCATCGTTTAGCCCCTCTTTTTAGTGTAATTTACCCTTTTACTTTAATTTTAAGCATTTTAGTTTCAACGATTTAACACTTTAGCAATTTGCATTGACTTGTGTTATTATAGCACATATAATCGTGTTTGGAAAGAGGGTCAACACCTCAATCCTAAAAAACACAGGGAGGAAGTACCAAATGAAAAAGACAGGAAAAACCATGAAGAGCTTCGCCAAAGCTCTCATCACGGCATCGGTTAAGGGCAGTGCCAATTCGGCGGCTACCACATTTATGTATCAGCCGAAAAAGCCCGAAGGTCTTGAGAAATTCTCAAAGCTCGGTAAATGATCGGTTCTTTATCGGAACAGATCGCAAAATGGCTGAAAAGCAAAAAAATTATTGAGGCCGAGGATGTCGATGTCTGCGGATACGGCATCTTTTGGCTGCTCAATATAATAGAGTTTTTGCTTGTTTCGGTCATTCTCGGCACGGTCTTAAGGATTTTACCGGGAGCGCTCGCATTTTTTATATCCTTTCTTTTGCTGCGTCTTTTCGGCGGAGGCTTTCACATGGATACGGAACTAAAATGCCAGATAACGTCTCTCGCAATAATAACGGCGTTCATAATTGCGGTAAAAATGACCGCCGTACAAAATGCTTCTTTTTTCATGCTGCTTGCGGCGGCAGCCGGTACTGTAGTTCTTTTTATTCTTGCTCCGACAGGAACGGGATATGAGGACGGCAGGATAACGGCTTATCGCAGAATATGTCGGCTCGTTTGCGCGGTATCACTTTTGACGGCAATCATTATGCTTGTCTTTAAAGTGTACTCCGCCGCATCGGGTATAGCGGCCGGCATTATTGCAGAGAGCCTTTTGTGCCTTGCTGAAATACTTAAAGAGCACCGTGCAACAACAAAATAATAACCCATATTCAAACACAAAAGGGACTGTAAAGCATAAAGCAATTACAGTCCCTTTTGCGTTATATGATAATATCCCCTCAAATTCAAAGTCTGAAAAGCGTATCTATGGGATTTTTCGGCTTTTGCGGCATAAGCTCTTCAGGACAGTCAAAATTTACAAGTATGGTGTCGTCGCCTATGACCTCAATTTCGTCCCATTTTATTTTGATGTCCTTCGGCTTGCCGCTCTTAAACGGAAATCTGCCTTTGCCGTATATGACTATTGAAACGATTGAGCCGCTCAGGGTATCAATCTCAACGTCACAGACAGAGCCAAGCCTTGCGCCGTCCTTTAAATTTATAATTTCACGTTCTCTCAAATCCTGCACACTGCAAACCATAAAAACACCTCCGCCGTAAATACGTATGACGCAAAGGGCGAAAAAATAACACTATTCTTTGATTTTCCTGATAGCCCCCTTCTCAAGCCTTGATACCTGCGCCTGTGAAATACCGATTTCAGACGCCACCTCCATTTGCGTTTTCCCCTGCATAAATCTAAGTGCCAGTATCTTTTTTTCGCGCGGTGACAATTCCTTTATGCTCTCCTTAATGGATATTTCGTCAAGCCAATCGGTATCCGTCTCACTTCCTCCGACCTGATCCATAACATATATGGTGTCTCCGCCGTCAGAGTATACAGGCTCAAAGAGCGAAACCGGCTCCACTATCGCCTCAAGTGCCAATACTACGTCAGAACGGCTCGTGCCAAGCTCTTTTGCTATTTCGTCAACCGTCGGGTCTCTGCCGAGCTTTGCCTGTAATTTTTCTTTTGCCCCGAGGGCGTGGTATGCCGTATCTCTTACAGAGCGGCTGACACGCACCGTGTTGTTGTCCCTGAGGTATCGCCGTATTTCACCGATGATCATGGGCACCGCATAAGTGGAAAAGCGTACTTTTAACGACACGTCGAAGTTATCAATCGCCTTTATAAGACCTATTACGCCGACCTGAAAAAGGTCGTCAAGGTTTTCTCCGCGGTTTGTAAAACGCTGTATCACACTTAACACAAGGCGCAAATTGCCGTTTATCAGTTTTTCGCGCGCAGACTTATCACCTTCCCTGATTTTCTTGAGAAGCTCAAGCTTTTCCTTTTCCTTAAGGACCCTGAGCTTAGAGGTATCGACACCGCAAATCTCAACCTTGCTGTACTGCATGGCGCTCTCTCCTATAACTATTGTCATTAGGATTATTGCCGTGCAGCTCACTCTTAATACAAAACGCACCGTGAAAAATCGCGGCCGATTTTTTGGTGATATTTATTTAAGGTTAAATATCGTCTCCGGCAGCGAATAAAAGTACTGTAACCAAAAATCGACACATATCGTCTGCTTTTTTGTTGACTTTTTTTATACATTCTGTTAATGTTAATATGAAAACATACCGTTACGGTAAACAACGTTTAAAATGCAGCTGAACGGGAGTGCAAGCCCCATGCGGTAAAATTTCACGGCTTGATAAAAAACGTGCGGCAAATTAAAAAACTTTAAATTTACGCACGGATAATATCTATGATATTGTCCGTTTTTTTAGTTTTTGATAATTGTCGGCAACAGAACTTCGACAACGGTCAAGTCCCTTGAAACCGCAAACGTAACATACACCTGGCAGAGGACATAGGAAGTATAAATAATATGCATATTTGGAGATTAGATAACTGGGAAAAGATTTTGCCGAAAGACGGCTCCGGGCGAACTGGGTTACGGTTTCGATGTGACAAAAATGTTGACCCGGAAGTTAAACGTGCATGCTTACAATTCGGAAAATGGTTGCGTGCAGAGTATTACTTTCCGGTAAGGATTGTTGTTTATGTTAAAGAGGCAGAAAGGATTCGAGCAAAAGACGGCGATCATGTAGTTGGAACCTTTTTTGAGCCCTATTCATACTATGATGAACCATATATCAGAATTGCAACAGGCGATTATGAGGAATTGCTAAGCAAAAACGGAAAAGACAATGCGCTTGCTTCAATTCTTATTTCATTGGCGCATGAATTGACTCACTACTATCAGTGGATAAATAATATTCAACTAACATCAATGGGCAGAGAGCGACAGGCAAGCAGATATGCACGTTATATAATAGATGAGTACGCCATAACCAGAGAGCACCCGTGATAGAATTAAATTGCCATAAACACCTTTTAATTTGCACTTTACAACTCTCGGCGGTTTTGTTGCGTGTCGGCATAGTTTAGATATATCTTAACTATATTTGTGCTGATACGTAACACATTGACCTTTTAACAAGCTTTAACGGTCAGGCTGTGACCTATGACGAAATCGGCAATCCCCTCACTTTCGTCAGCAAGTCGTTTGAGTGGTGTGTCAGGCAGCTTGAGCGTATAACCGACGGCGACAACACATATGTTTACGCTTACAATACCGACGGCGACAGCGTATGCAAAACCGCAAACGGCGTATAGGAAGCTGGCTCAATAATATTGGTTATTGAGCGCAAGAGAAAAACTTGGGAAAGAAGTATTACTGGGAGGCTAATTATGTATATAAAACGAAATGGGAGTAGAATTATACGTTTAATCGTGCTTATAATAGCAATTTTAATCGCGCTTCTAACAGCAATACTTATGTTAGCATTTAGTCAAGCTTTTCAGGATTGGACATATGACAAACTGCCAAACGGTTATGAGATTGTTCATGTCAATTCAGAGGATATAGAGTTGGACAAAGCCGATGGGGATAGCTTAGATATTAAGATTGATCGTTATATATTGGAATTTTGTTATAATGATTCCTATATTGGTATAAAACGATTGATGGTTGACGAGAACCTTCCTTATCAAGAGGCGCACATTGAAGATATGGATGCATCAAATCCCTCGTATTATCTTGTGGATACGGTAAACGATGTAGTTATGGGACCGTACACAGCCGAAGAATACGAAAATCAAATTGAAGCCCTGAAGATAGATACAATGTGTGATTGGATAAAAACGGTGCCCATGCCGGAAGGCGCACATTATTAAAGGCTTCAAGGAATTCTTGACAAGTGCCGTGGTATTCGAGCGGCGGTGATTGCCGATGCTTAACAGACACAACGGCTCAAAGGACTGTTTGACGGTAAAATAGATATGTGGCGTAAAACAACAGTATATTTTTTGTGTTATAAGCTTATCAACATAACGGAGCAATGGGATATACATTAAAATGAGAAAACATCTAAATATTATTTTATTGATAATAAATATAATTTCTTTTGTTTTAGTTTTGCTGTTTGGGGCAAGTGGAATAAAATACGAATTATTTGGATCTGCAAGCTATGAAAAAACACTTCAAGCATTAAAAATTCCTTGGAGTTTTGAGCACATTTGGTCGTTTATGTTTGTATGCTTGATAATTCTAATCACAACTTACATTTTGCGCAAAAAGTTATTTTAATGCATTTTTGTTGTTTTTGACCCTCAACCGGTTCTCTCCGCTGATTTCTGTTCTGTTTATCGGGTTGAAGTTTGACGGTAAAATAGTGAGAAAACAGTCAAACTAAAAACATAAGTGTTTGGAAATATATGTTATGTATCAGCACACTTTAGATGTTTATTAACTACATTTGTGCTGATACGTAACATTTTTTCTGTGAGCTATGAGAATTTTTCCATGTCCCCGCGTCAAATACATCTTTTAATTCAGGCATAAAAGTAAAAAAACGGACCGCGAAAAACGGTCCGTTTTATCATTATTTATTTTGGTTAACCGTAGCTTTTGTGTCTTGTTCCGACTTTATTTAACCGATAGCTTACCTGCTTGCGTAAGCGGTGCAAAAATGCGCGCGGACTGTTCATCGGTAAGAGTTATACCGAACACATCGCCGTAATACTCCTTGGTCTTTGCGGTTATATCAATATCCTCAAAGCGTTCCGGATAAGTCGCCTTTGCGAGCCAAAGAAGAGTTATCGGGGTATCAACTCCTGCGGTGTAGGTACGGTACATACCGAGAGGCATTTTATAGACATTCTTATCCTTAACTGCTTTTATTCCGCTCCAATCAAAGCTGCCTACGGTATTGTTATAAATATCGTCTGGCTTTGCGGTATTAAAATTTGTGATGAAAATAAAATCGGGGTTCCATTTATAAATCTGCTCCATATTTACATTGGTGGATTTATCGGAATCGAGTTCCTCGCCGACATTTTTTGCGCCTATGGCAGTTGCCCACCACTGACCGAAGAACGAATTTCCCGAAGTGGAGATGTTTGATGCGCTGTATTGGAAGAGGAAAAATACCTTTGCCTTTTCCGCGTCCGGAATTGAGCTTACTCTTTCCTGAACCATATTATAGACACTCTCGCTGTAAGTTCTTACTTTTTCCGACTTATTGTTTTCGGGGAAAAGCTGAGAGAGAAGGTCTATCCAGTTATTGAGGGTTTCAATGGCATTATATTGCCATTTATTCGCTGAAATCGCTATTGCGGCATAGCCTGCGTCGGTAAGCTGTTTGCCGAGCTCTTTATTGCCCGAGCTGTAAAATACAACGTCGGGATTTAAAGCCGCGAGTGCCTCCATATTAACGGTTGTTCCGTCTATAAATCCGGTCTCTGCATTGAGTATTTCCGGATAAAGCTCCGACAAAAGGCTGTTTTTTGCAGCCGCCATACTCGGCTGTGCCATACCGACTATTTTTGAAGCCGAATCAAAGAACACGGCAAGCACCGACGGGATAGGGTAAATATCACATACCACTATTCGCTGAATGTCCTTTTTAACGGTTACGGTATTGCCGTTATTGTCAACAACGGTAACAACCTCGCTGTCACTGCTCTTTTTGCCGTCGTCTTTTTTAGCGGAGCAGCCTACCGCCGACAAAATAAGCACAAGACAAAGAAGCAAAGCTAATACTCTTTTTGCTTTTTTCATTTACATTACCTCTTTCTTAATTATATTAAAAATGCTCTTCGCATTTATTTCGGATTTTTTTAGGAACCGTCGGCCGCACTTATGGGCACTATCGTTTTAACGGTTCTGCCGCCCGACGTGACCTCGGCTATTTTAACATTCACACCGAATGTCTTTTGTATATTTTCCTCTGTCACTATATCGTTTGTCTTGCCGCAAATACATCTTCCGTCATCTCCGAGAAGCAATGCCCTATCCGCTATTCTCATCGCGTGATCGGGAAAATGAGTATTGAATATACAACAAATCCCGCTGTCGCGAAGCTTTGACAAAACGTCAAGAACCGTTATCTGATTTTTAAAATCGAGGTTCGACTCCGGCTCGTCCAAAATTAAAATTTCGGGGTCGCACGCTATTGCTCTCGCTATCAAGACCATCTGCTTTTCGCCGCCGGATAAATCCGAGCATTTTTTATAGGCGAGATTTTCTATATTCAGCCTTCTTAAAACTGAAAGTGCTTTTTCCACATCGCTTTTTTGCGGCTTTCCGAAAATCCCGATGCTGCTCCCAAAGCCGAGCAAAACGCTGTCAAGCACGGTATAGCCGCCGAATGAGGATTTTGCCTGCGGCACGTATGATATTTTGCTCCAAAGCTCCCTGCTTTTTATATGCAAAACATCTCTGCCGTCAAGGAAGCTATATCCACCGCTCCATTTGAGCAAGCCCACGCTGCACTTGAGAAGCGTTGTTTTGCCCGAGCCGTTTTTTCCGAGAATCGCCACTATCTCTCCCGGTGACGCGCAAAAGCTTATGTCGGACAGCACCGTGTGCCTGCCGTCATATGAAAAACAACCGTTTTCAACAGTAAGGGTCACAGCTGCCACCCCCCTGTTTTTCGCATAAGAATTATAAAAAACGGTGCGCCTATAACTGCGGTCAGCACAGAGATGGGAATCTCGGCGGCTGTGGCACTTCGCGCAACGGTATCGACAATTATCATAAAGGTCATACCCATGCTGATACAGGCAGGCAGCAGCGACACATGATTGTTTCCGAATTTCATACGGCACATATGCGGCACCAGAAGCCCTACCCAGCCCACCTGACCGCACATTGAAACGCACGAGGCAGTAATTGCCGTTGCACATATTACCGAAACGGCACGCAGAGCCTTAATATCCGTGCCGGTCGCCTTTGCCTCATCATCGGGAAGAGTTAAAATATTAAGCCGCCATCTTATAACATACAAAACAGCCATTCCGACAAGCATTACCGGCGCGCCGAGCATAAGCGAGCGATAGCCTGCGCCCGCAAAGCTGCCCATAAGCCAAAAGGTTATTACCGGAAGCACGGAATTTACGTCCGCCACCGATTTTATAAACGAGACAAGTGCCGAAAAAAGCGAGCCTATCATAATTCCTGCCAAAACCACGCTGTTAAGTGATTTGCCTTTACCGCTACCTGCGAGATAAGTCAGCAACACGGCAATAATTCCAAACAAAAAAGCAACTGCCTGAGTGACAATAAAATCAGCCCCGAAAAAAATCGCAACAGCCGCTCCGAAGCAGGTCCCGCTTGAAACTCCGACTGTATCGGGCGTAGCAAGAGGATTGGAAAAAAGGCTTTGAAATGTACAGCCCGAAACCGAAAGTCCCGCTCCCACAAGGGCTGCAAGGATTATTCGCGGCATTCTTATATTCCATAAAACAAGCTCGTTTTTAGATTCCAAATCAGCATTTCCCGTTATTTTACCGAATATCGATCTTATCACCTCGGCGGGAGAAATACCGAGTCTGCCTATACAAAGCGCCAAAACAGCGACAACAAGCGGCAGTATTAAAAGCAGGACCTTCGAAAGCGTGGAAAGCTCCAAGCCTTTACATTCTTTTCTTCCTGTCATATCTCTGTTACCACATTTGAGTACGCGGTTTTGGCACTTACGCCGTCGAGTTTTCCGATTTTACCTGACATTGCGCTTATTATATCCTGAGGAGCGTCCACCGCTATACTTATAATATTTATTTTTTTCTCTCTGTAAGGAATACCCATTCTGCCAACAATGTATCTGCCGTATTCGTGTAAAACACAGTTGAGTTTTTCCACAGCGTCCTCGTTTTCTACTATTATCCCTATAAGGGCTACTCTTGATTCCATATTATTATCCACCTGTAATTAAAATAAAAAGGCTGTATCTTTAAAGATACAGCCTAAGTATGCCGTGCAAACACACAGCAGTTTTACTTATTCACCGTATCTTTCGTCTCAAAACAGATTTCGACGTCAGAAACCGCATTTATTGATTTTTATCATAGCATATATCGGTAAAAATTACAACCCTACATATTTTTATCGCAAAACGCTCTGATATCCGCCTTTTCACAGCCACCCACGTGGCGGTCTGCCTCCTTGCCGTTCTTCACTAAAATCATCGTCGGTATAGACATAATACCGTACATCGCGGCAAGATCTGCGGACTCGTCCACATTTATTTTACACACTTTGACGTCGTCGTATTCCTGCGAAAACGCCTCAAGCTCGGGAGCGGTCATTTTGCACGGATTGCACCAATCGGCATAGAAATCTATAAGAACGGGTTTTTCACTGTGCGATACCTCGTCAGCATAGTTCTGAAGTGTTATTTTTGTCACGGACATATTTCATCTTCCTTTCAAAAGCGCCGAAAAGCGGCACTTTTTTAACCGTATATTATTTTTGAAAGCTCAAAAGCACGGCGCAAATCGTCCTCTTTGACACCGCCGTTATCGGTATCTTTGGCAAGTACGCCGCCGACAAGCTCGGTATTCATAACAGAAAAAGACAGCTTAACCTGCTTTTCTATTATATTGTATCCGTCATCCTCGTCATCTCCGGCGGTTACCAAAAGCAATGCTTTTTTGTGCTTCGTTATAGGTTGCGCAATTTTTCTTCTGAAATGCGCCTCGTAATAACGCTGAAAGCGGTCAAACAGGGCTTTCATAGGTGCTGGAAAAGACAGATTGTAAACCGGAGTTGCAACAATTACCGCATCGGCGTCTTCGAGCTTTGCCATAAACTTTTCAAGGTCTTTTTTAGAGCAACCGTTTGCCGCCTTACAATATCCGCAAGCATTGCACGGGGTCGGTTGCAATGAAAAAAGATGGACTATTTCAACATCATCGCTTTTTCTTATGCCCTTCATAAAAGCACCGGTAAGCTTTGCGGTGCTGCCGTTTGTCTTCGGCGAACCGAAGAGGATAAGTATTTTCATTCTTCCGTCTCGCTGTCGCAGTATTTGCAGACAAGCTTTCCTCCGTTTTCGTAGAAGAGGTGCGGTACATAGCTCTCGCTGTTTGTGACGCATCTCGGATTTTTGCACTGCTTATCATGGGTACTGTATGTCTTTTCGGGAACTTTGCCACCGCGGTTTTCAAGCATAAGTATAATAAGAGCCATTCTCGCATACATACCGTATTCGGTCTGCTCGAAATACTTGGCGCGGCTGTCATCATCAACTCCTACGGTAATCTCATCGACTCTCGGGAGCGGATGAAGCACAACAAGGTCTTTTTTTGCAAGCTTCATTTTTTCCTCATCAAGCACATAAACGCCCTTTTGGCGCTCATACTCCTCTTCGGATTTAAAGCGCTCCTGCTGAATACGAGTCATATAGAGAACGTCAAGCGAAGAAATTGCTTCTTCAAGACTTGAAGAAAAGCTGTATTCGCATCCGCTCTTTTTAAGAATATCAATTACATATTCCGGCATTTGGAGCTCGGGAGTGGAAATCATAACAAATTTATTGTTTTTATATTTAGACAGAGCTTTAACGAGCGAATGTACGGTTCTGCCGTTTTTCATATCGCCGCAAAGGCCTATGGTGAGGTCGGAAAGCCTCCCCTTTTCGTGCGACAAGGTCACAAGGTCGGCCAAGGTCTGAGTGGGATGAAGATGTCCGCCGTCACCTGCGTTTATAACGGGACTTTTGGAATAGAGCGATGCCGCATAAGCGGAGCCTTCTATGGGATTACGCATAACCAAAACGTCGGCATAATTGCTGACCACCCTTACGGTATCCTTCAAGCTCTCGCCCTTTGACACGGACGCATTAGACGGATTGTCAAACCCTATAACCTCACCGCCGAGACGAAGCATGGCGGTTTTAAACGACATCTGAGTTCTTGTTGACGGCTCATAAAAAAGCGTCGCCATTATTTTGCCGTGGCAGGCGTCGGTAAAAATCGACGGATTTGCCTTTATCATACCGGCAAGGTGAATTATCTCGTCAATATCCTCAAGGCTTATGTCCTCAAGGTCTATAAGATTGCGTGCCTTCATAAATTACCATTCCTTTATTTTTTACAGTAACGGTATGCTTCCGTTTCGTAAACATTATAATCTTTTTTGCATTCTTCTTCAATAGCGGCAATGAAAAATTGAGAGTTTATACAAATTTTACCGAAACCCGTATATTGTTTTTTACCTTTTCAAGCTGTTTACAAATGCTTTATCGCTGTCGGACACACGGTATGAGTCTCTGATTTTTTGTATTGCCCTGTTTTGAGTTGCGGCGTCTACATTCCCCGATGAAAATACTTCAAGCGTTCTCTCTCGGAATTTTATAAAGCTCTCCGAAAGAGCCCAGGCAACCGCCATACCGACATAGTATTCGGTACAATCGATATTTTCCAAAATCGAAATGACGTCCTCTCCGAATTCGTCCGTTAAAAGATAGCGCATCATCAAAACAACAGCTGTACGAGTCTCATACGTATTCTGTGAAAAAGCGTGCTCCTTACAGAATTCAAAAAGCATATAAAGCTCGTTCTTCTTAGGCTTCAGCGCCGTGCAAAACGAATCACATACCGCCCAATTATCAATATACGGCAAAAACTCCTCTATATATACGAATTTTTCGGCTAACGGCATTTTGAGCTTGGCCGTGACAAGTCCTCTTATCATAATCTCTTCATACGACTGCACAGAGGCCGCCATAAGAAAATAAAGCGGCTTGCCCTTTACTATTTCGGAGGAAATCTTTTGCATTATCGGGAGCCTTACTCCGATTATCGGATATTTCGATGTCTTGCAGAGCCCGCTATGAAAAGCTCTGTATTTCTCATCCGAAAACGACAATAGATAATCTCTGAATTCCGCATATGCCCTGCCGTTCCACTGTACCTTAGAAAGCTCCATAAAATCCACCTGCGTCCTTTCGGCTTATTTTTACGCAAACTGCATAAAAAAGCGCTTGATACTTTTACCTTAAAAAGTATAATATATCGCAATTTAATTGTAAATAATTTAATTCTGTGTTAAACTGTTTGCAGATTGCAGAAAGGGGAAAATTTTGTGATATACAAGCTAAACAGAGATAATTACAGAGATTTTTCGGCACTGAACATAAACAGACTGCCCGGAAGAGCTTACTCGATTCCCTTCAGAGAGCTTTCGCGTCTCAAAAAGACCGATTGTCTGACCGAACGCTATAAGAGCGATATGGTTACGGTCCTCTCGGGAGAATGGGATTTTAAATATTACGAAACGCAGAATGTTTTACCGTATGAAATGGACACGGAGCGTATCCGTTTTGATAAGATACAGGTTCCGTCCACCTGGCAGAGAACCGGGTACAGAGAGCCTGTATATTTAAATACAAGATACGAATTTCATCTTTTTCCGCCGGAGCTTCCGAAAGAGGTTGCCGTAGGCGTATACAGAAAAAAGATAACCGTTGACGACAAAACCAAAACTCATATCATTTCGTTTTTAGGCTTCAGCGCGTGCCTTGAGCTGTATGTAAACGGTGAGTTTTGCGGCTACGGCGAGGGCTCACACAATAGTGCGGAATTTGACATTTCAAATATGCTGATTTCCGGTGAAAACGAACTACTCTGCGTTGTTTACCGTTGGTCCACGGGGACATATCTCGAATGTCAGGATATGTTCAGAGAAAACGGAATTTTCCGAGACGTTCTGCTTTACACATATGACAAAGCATATATAAACGATTACGAGGTTAAAACACGCTTAAACGGCGGAAAAGAATATGACCTCGATATAGACGTATTCCTCGAGGGCGAAGCCGCAGGAAAAAAAGTTTCGGCAGAGCTTTTCTCAGGCAGAAAAAAGATATGCTCCGACGAAAAGGATGCCGACGTCTGCGTCAAATTTTCCTTCTCGGCACTCGACGTAAAGGAATGGACTGCGGAAACGCCGAATGTTTACGAGCTTTATTTAACGCTTAAGGACGGTGACGATACACTATGTACCGTAAGAAATTATACCGGATTCAAGCATATAGAAATTCTCGGCGACGTATTTAAATTCAACTGCGAAAAAATAAAATTCAAGGGTGTAAACCATCACGACAGCAATGCAAAAACCGGCTACGTGATGAGTGCCGCGGACATAAAAAAAGACCTTGTTCTTATGAAAGAGCTTAACGTAAACTCGATAAGAACGTCGCACTATCCGCCTGACCCGATGCTCATTACGCTTGCGGACATTATGGGATTTTACATAATAGACGAGGCCGACATCGAGACACACGGCTGCGGAAGTCTCGGCAAATACAACCTCTATAAGCCCAATTTCATAAGCAACGACCGCTCTTGGGCACCGAGATACGTTGACAGAGTGAGCCGTATGTATTTCAGAGACAGAAACCACCCGTCAATCACGATGTGGTCTCTCGGCAATGAATCCGGCGGATACAAATGCCAGGACAAATGCTATGAATTTTTGAAATCTGTATGTCCGGAAATACCCGTACACTATGAGGGCGCTATCCGCACAAAGAGAGTCGGGTATGACGTAATATCGGAAATGTATACCGACATAGAAAACGTTATAAAAACCGCAAAGGGCACAAGAGGCAAGAAGTACTTTGAAAAGCCGTTTTTCCTCTGTGAATACTGCCATGCCATGGGCGTAGGCCCCGGCGCGCTCGAAGAATATTGGGACGTCTTTTATTCAAGCGACAAGCTTATGGGCGGCTGTATATGGGAATGGTGCGACCATGCGGTATACCATGGCAAGGATGATAAAAAGTACAAGTACGAATACACCTACGGCGGCGACCACGGCGAGGAAATGCACGACAAAAACTTCTGCGTAGACGGTCTTGTATTCCCCGACCGCACGCTCCATACCGGCGCGCTTGAAATGAAGCACGCATACAGACCCGTAAGGTCAGTAGTATCGGGCGGCAACACACTTCTTCTTACAAACACATACAGATTTTTAAGCACAGATGTTCTTACCGTAAAATGGGAGCTTTGTTTCGACTGCGAAAAGGTAAAGGACGGCGTTATCGACAAGGTAATAGCCCCGTCTGCTACCGTGGAAGTAACGCTGCCGCTCGGCCGAATACCGAGCGACCGCCTTGTAACGCTCAATATATTTTACGAAGACAAGAACGGAGCCGAAATATCAAGAGAGCAGCACGTACTCTGTGACGCTCCTGCCGCAATCGAAACAGGCGATAAAAAAGTTCTTCTCACGGAGAGCGACTCCGGTTACACGGCGGAATTTGATAACGGAAAAATCGAATTCTCACGTTCCACCGGAGAAATTCTCTCATATACGGCAGATGGCACAGAGCTTATCAGCAAAACTCCGTTGAGCGGCATCTCAGGCTTCTTACCGAATATTTACCGTGCTCCGTCAGACAACGAAGAGGTAAATCCCATACCGAAGTGGAATCGCGAAAAGCTAGCTATGGTCAAAGCGGTCTACAAGGGAATGAGAGCCGAGAGCGAGGAAAAAGAGGTAAAAATAACCGCTTATTATGATATGACCGACGGTAAAAAGCTCTACTACAAGAGCTTTATAGAGTACACCGTATTTTCCGACGGCACGGTTAAAGTTCGTTCCTCTCTCGCGAGAAAGAGATACGGCTGGAAAGAGTTGCCGAGATTCGGCCTTACAGCGGAGCTCCCGAAGGAATTTTCAAACGTGAAATACCTTGGCAGAGGGCCTTATGAAAACCTCTGTGATTTTAACGGTCAATCCCCGATAGGCTTATATAAAACAACCGTTAAAGAAATGCACGTTGACTATATCAAGCCTCAGGATAACGGCAACCACGGAGCCGTAAGATTTGCGGAATTTACCGACGGTAACGGAAAAGGCTTAGCGTTCCTCGGTGCTCCGAAATTCAGCTTCTCTGCACATGATTACACACAAAAAATCCTTTGCGCGGCACGTCACCGCGAGGACGTAATACACGAGGACACCACGTTTGTTTCAATTGACGGTTTTGTTCGCGGAACAGGCACGGCAAGCTGCGGTCAGGACACGCTTATGAAATACAGATTTGTATTAGACGACACGATTGAATTCCGCTTTGCCATGAAGCCGATAACAAGATAAGCTCCCGAGAGGGCCGGAAAGGTTAAGGTTATTTTTAAGCTATGATAAAAAGCACTTGGTTTTTAGGCGGCACACCCTGCCCCGACGGCGATGAAATCAGAAAAAAGGTATTTGTGAATGAGCAGAAATACCCTATTTCCGTCGAATTCGACGACCATGACAAAACATGCGATCATCTGCTTTTAACGGTTGACGGTACACCTGCCGCAACGGCGCGCGTTTTTATGACGGACGAGCAGACGGCAAAGATAGGCAGACTTGCGGTATTAAAGGAATACCGCGGTCAGCATCTCGGCGCAGAGCTTATAAAAGAGCTTAAAAAGAGGTCTAAGGCTCTCGGCGCAAAAAAGATATACGTCAGCGCACAGGTATATGCCGTTCCGTTTTACGAAAAATACGGATTCAGGGCATACGGTAATGAATATCTTGATATACACATTCCGCATATGGATATGGATTGCCCGTTATAAGCATTAAGAGCAAAAAAAGACCCGGGGAGCTGTCGCTCTCCGGGTCGCGTTATCTTTTGATTATTCAATCTCAAGATGCTTTGAAGTCTCTTTCGGAGCTTCCTTCTTAGGCATTGTGAGCTTCAGGACACCGTTTTCGTATTTAGCCGAAATCTTATCGGTATCAATACCGGAAACGTCAAACTGTCTTGAATATGAGCCGTAGGAACGCTCGCAGCAGATACTCCTGCTGTCCTTGTCCTTTTTCTCGGTTTCGGTGTGACGTTCTGCCTTGATGGTGAGGATATCGTCCTTGACATCAAGCTTAATATCGCCCTTTTCAAATCCGGGAAGATCTGCTTCAAGGATATAATTGTTGCCGCTCTCAATAATGTCGGTATTGAATTCGGCAAGCGCCTTACCGTCGAAGAATCTGAACGGGTCATCAAAGAAGCTGTCCATTTCGCGGAACGGATTATAGGATGTAACATTGTTTTTACGGTTATAGGGTCTTAAATCAAACATATAAATTCCTCCGATATAAGTTGAATTATGCTGCCCGATTTATTTTTTGCTCGCTCGGTCAGGTGACTTGCGAGCCGCAAGCTGAAAAGAGATTCCGTCGGCCTCTCGGCCTCTCGCTCTCTCTTTCTGTTTACAATTATCATTATACCCTGTAATGTTATCCGTTTGTTATACAAATATGAACAAACTGTAAACTATTAGCACTCTACCAAGCAGAGTGCTAATTTGATAAATTTCTTGCTTAATTTCGTCGTTAATATTATAATCAAAACAGTAATAACACACCAAAAGAGAGGTATATAACATATGAAAAGGGATTTGGGCAAAGCCGATGAAATATTTGACGTCCCCGCAATAAACTTTTTCACAAGCGGAAATGATTATTTCGGAAGCAGCGGCAGCAAATTCAGATACAGAATATCGCACACCGACGAAAACATAGTCGGTGAGGTATGGCACGAGGATCTCTGCTACGAAAAATGCACCGTTACCGATAAAAAAGAGGATTTCCCGTTGACGCCGGACGGTCTTACAAGCTGCATAAAATGGCTTTACGAAAAATACGAAAGCACATACGAAGCCTAAAATCAAGCAAAACAGAGAAAGCCGCCCTCGGAAGCAGAAACCGATGGCGGCCGTTTATTTGTTATTACTTATTATATATCGCTGTCGGCAACGCACGGCATTTTATCTCACGGCAAAATTTCATTCCACTTTTTCGCGAGTACAGGCATCCAAAGTCCGCCCTGAACGGGTCGGTGATATCTTCCCTTTGACTTTGCGCTCTTTGTATCATACCAATCCGTAAACGGATATTTATCTTCGGTATGGTCAAGCATACGCATTATATCCACCGACAGCTTTTGGGTCATAAATCCGGTATCGTCAAGGGCGCACGCCCACATCGTCCAATCGGTGCGCGCATAGTCTCTGCGCGGCCCAAGCGGCAGGCCGTATTCGTTTTTAACTTTGATATATCGCGCAATTTCATTTTTGGCCGTTTTGAGCGGGAACAAATCGAACCCGAATATATAATTCCACACAAGATTATATTTAAGGCTCCAGCTCTCCTTCTTTAACAGAGTAAACGAAAGGCACTCCCTGCCCTCGTCTCTTTTGAGAATATCTGCCGCGTTCTCAGAGGCGGCTTTAAGATATTTTTCTCCGTCAGAATCAAGCATTTTGCATATTTCTCCGCAGCAGCGCAGTGCTATGCAGGATTTAACGGCAAGATTTACGCTGCCCGATATCGCCTTTGCGTAGTCATCGGCATTCTTTTGGTTAGCTATATCATTGCCCGTTTCGGCAAGATAATCTCCCCACTTTAAAAGCAAATCTTTATTTTCGGCAATAAAGCTCATGTCGCCGGAAAGAACCGTCGCGGCATAAGCGAGTATAAGTACATCGCCGCTTGTTTCGACGGGCATCTGCTCCTCCTCGTCATATATGTTGCCCGAGGTCGAATATACCTTAGCCTTGTCGCCGTCGAAGTCGGCTTTAAGACCGTATGTCTGCCCGTCGGCTATGGGATATGTGCCTATATCGTGCGGCGCAAAATCAAATTTCCACGCGGCAGAACGCGCAAAATCGCATATTCCGTTAAGCTCGGCAAACACAAGACTCGGATTATACAAAAGGAAAAGCGGCGACGACGCGTACGTTACATCGGTCTCGGCGGCAAATCCGCCGGCGGTGCAGTTTTTGGAAACATACAAAAGCTTTCCGTCATCGGTTTTTACAAGCTTATGAGACGCTATGACCTCTCTGTACGCGGCCGACAAAAGCATACAGTAATCATCGCCGAAACGCTGACCGTCGCGCAAAATCCGCGTATTTCGCAAAGAAACCTGTTTCCTCAATTCGTCGTGCTTTTCGTCGCAGTATTTGAGTGCCGAAACGGCGTCGGGAAATTTCTCGGTCCAATATCCTCGGAGCTTTTTGCCCATATATTCTATGCTGAAGCCATCGTCAAAAAACAATGTGTCGTGCGCACAGAATTTGTCGCTTACAGGCTCATATGCCTTATGCTCGCTGTGAATGTAGTTTACAAAGCCGTCACGCTTATTGCGCTTAATTGTGGGTTTGCCAAATGAGACAAAGCCGCCCGTAACATAAACCGTTCCCCAGTTTATGGCATTGAAATCACCCGAATACTCAAGAACGTTCTGCTCATTTTGCCTCATATATGCGTAGTATGAGCTGTCGGTCTTAACCGCATCGCCGATAATTTCCTTTCCCTTTTCGCTGTCATAGCAAAAGTTTTCATCCACAAGAAGCGATATCGAAACGGAATGCGGTCTTTTGTCAAGAATCGTAACCTCATAATCTATAAAAGCGCACGGCAAAGACAAAAGCAAAAGGTCATCGGGAAAAGCCGGAGTCCAAAAATCGACCTTGAGCTGAACGTCGTGCTTTTCAAACACGTATGTAGTGCAAAGCGGAGTGACCTTAAGCACCTTTTGGTGCATATGATGTACTCCGTTTTCGCCCATAAAACGATACGGCTTGTCATCTATCATCATAAGGCCGTGGAGGCACTTCTGATACCCTGCCCACATTCTCGTATTATCCTTATACAGCTTTTTGTGCTTCATGCTCCAAATACTGATATACGGATCTACCGTCACAAGCGGATATGCGGGTAAATGTTTCATAAGTACAACCCCTTTCAAATTCTCATTATAGTTATTTTACCACATTTATTTTGCACTTTAAATATACAATTTTATGAAAAATATACATTAAATATGCTTTTTGTAGAATTCAAAGCAGCTGTCAAACCATCCCTCCGGTTCTTTGCCGTTTGCAAGACCTATACCGTGGCCGCCGGTTTTAAAGAGTTTAAATTCATGCGGTACACCGTTTTTGCGAAGCGCGTCGCACAGCATTACGCTGTTATTGTAATCGACCGTACCGTCATCCTCGCACGCCCAGACAAACGTCGGCGGAAAGCTCCCGTTTGCAAGCTTTTCAACGCTTGAAGCATTAATCTCGGTCTTACCGGGAAACAATCCGAGAAAATTCCTGCGCGATACCTTATGAGTTTTTTCGCCCATGGTTATGAGCGGATAGCAGAGCATAAGGGTTTTGGGTTTTAAAGAGTATTCCTTGCCGCAGTATTCGGTTTCGTATCTTTCGCATTGTGAAGAGAAGAAAGCGCAAAGATGACCGCCCGCAGAGCTGCCCATAAGAGAAATATTGCTTCCGTCAACACAGAGCCTTTCGGCGTTTGCCTTTATGAACTGCATACTTCTTGCCACATCTTTAACGGGGCGCGGATACCTCGCGTTGTAGCCCACGCTGTAAAAAAGCACAAAGGCATTTATTCCCCTTTTGTTAAATTCGCGCGCAAACGGCTCTCCCTCGTTAAAATCCGAGATGAATTTATACGCACCGCCGGGGCATATGAGCACCACGGGCGCATTTTCTCCGACAACATATCCGAAAAGCTGTACTTTTTTGCGGTACGGCTCCTCTTTGCACTCGCGTTCCGTATAAATCTTGTACTCTGTTTTTTTAACCATTTTCTTTTCTCCAAATCGTTATATTTAACGTATCCGCGTTAAGCTTACCGAGTTAATTGTATTATATAACACCGCAGCGACAAAATAAAGAGTGAAGTTTAAGCGCGTCAAGCCCGAAAAACTATGTTGCAAGTTGACAAAAGACAATAAAAAGCGTAAAATATCGCATATATCTGTGTAAAAAAATATGTTTCCGACAGGGAGTAAATATAATGAAGTTTTTACAGAAAACCCAAAGAACGGTTATGCTTCTCTTAAAGGTACTGCTATTCTTTATTTTGTTTGCCACTTTTTTTGTTTTTTTCGGTATTGAAAACGAATGGCTGCTGCGCCTTTCGAGAACCGCCGCGGTAACCATGCTTACGTTTGTCGTTCTCGGCTCGGCACTTATGTCAATATACGGCGGATATTCCGTGGGAATAACAAAGAGCAAACCTATAATCTACTCTATGACGCTCTCCACCGTATTCACCGACATAGTAACTCATTTGCAGCTTTGCATAATGAACACAAATGCGGCAAACAACCAAAAATTCCAGTATGAGCACCCCCTGCTTTTACTGCTTGTTATGGTCATTCAGATACTCGTTATTATATTTTTCGCATACTTCGGAAATTTCGTATACTTTTCAATAAACTCTCCCGAAAAATGCTGTGTTATAACGACTTCAAAGTATTCGTTAAACAACATCGTACCTAAAATCAAGAAGTATAAAAAGCAGTATTTAATAACGGACGCAATACTTTTCACAAATCCGGATTTGTTTGACATCATAAACCGCTGTGACACGGTATTTGTATATGACGTACCGGCAGCCTCACGCACAACGATTGTCGAATACTGCTATGCAAACAACAAAAACATCTACTATAATTTTGAGATGTGCGACGTTGTTTCGCTTCGCGGCAGAAACGCAATGCTTGACGACAAGCCGATGATAGCTTCAACCGTTAAAGGGCTTACGGTTGAACAGCGCATAATGAAACGTGCCATGGACCTTTTTGTATCTACCGTGGGTTTAATTATTACAAGTCCCATAATGCTCGCCTGCGCAATAGCCATAAAGGCTGAGGACGGCGGTTCGGTATTCTTCAAGCAGAAACGTGCCACAAAGGACGGAAAGATTTTCAAGGTCTACAAATTCCGCACGATGAAAGAAAAGAACTCAATAAACAAATCCGTAACCGAGGACGACGACAGAATTACAAAGGTCGGCAAAATTCTGCGCAAATTCCGCATAGACGAGCTGCCGCAGATAATCAACATTTTCAAGGGTGAAATGAGCGTTGTCGGCCCACGTCCGGAAATGATAGAAAATGTAGACGAATACACACAGGCATTGCCGGAATTCAGCTACCGTTTGCGCGTCAAGGCAGGTCTTACGGGCCTTGCTCAGATCGCCGGCAAATACAACACTTCGCCTAAGGACAAGCTCGTGCTCGACCTTATGTACATCGAGAAATACAGCATATGGCAGGATATTAAGCTTATCTTCCAGACGCTTACGGTATTCTTTAAAGCCGACGACAGCACAGAGGCATTCCACCACAGCGACAGCTACGAGTTTTTCACCGCGGATGAGTCTCCCGAGCTTATAGGCGAACCCGAAAACGCAGAATCAAATGTCTGCGAGCAAGAAAGCAAACAGTAAAATTTAAATTAAAAACCGTCTTGCGCTGTTTTGTGTGACGCTAAGGCGGTTTTTTGTGAGTAAATATATGAGGTGAAGCAAAAGATGTTAGAAGCGGTAAACGTAGGTTTACAATACGGCGGCAGGACGCTTTTTGAGCACGCGGACGTGAAGTTCACAAGCGGAAACTGCTACGGTCTTATCGGTGCGAACGGCGCCGGCAAATCCACATTTTTAAAAATTCTTTCGGGCGAAATAGAGCCTACAAAGGGTGAGATTATCCGCACACCCGGCGAGCGTCTTTCGGTTCTCAGGCAGGATCACTTCGCTTATGACGAATACGATGTTATACGCACCGTTTTGCTTGGCAACCCCAAGCTCTGCGAAATAATGGACGAAAAAGAGGTCTTATATAACAAGGCAGAGATGACAGACGAGGACGGTATGAGACTGTGCGAGCTCGAAGAGCAATTCGCCGAGATGGATGGTTGGAGTGCCGAGAGCGACGCCGAAATACTGCTCAACGGCCTCGGCATAACAAACGACCTCCACTATCTCAAAATGAGCGAGCTTACGGGCGACCAAAAGGTTAAGGTTCTGCTTGCGCAGGCTCTTTTCGGCAACCCCGACATACTTCTTATGGACGAGCCGACAAACCACCTCGACCTTGAAGCCATAGCTTGGCTTGAGGAATTTCTTATCGACCTTGATTCCACCGTCATAGTTGTATCGCACGACCGTCACTTTTTAAACAAGGTTTGCACCCACACGGTAGATATTGACTATAAGAAAGTCACCATGTATGTGGGAAATTATGATTTCTGGTATGAATACACACAAATGGCTCAGCGTCAGATGCGCGAGCAAAACAAAAAGGCTGAGGCAAAAATCAAGGAGCTTCAGGACTTCATATCCCGTTTCAGCGCAAATGCATCAAAATCGAAACAGGCCACAAGCCGCAAAAAGCTTCTTGACAGCATAAAGGTTGAGGATATTCCCGTATCGTCAAGACGTTTTCCGTATGTTGACTTCAAGCCCGACCGCAAAGTAGGCAACGAGGTGCTGACTGTAACGGGAATCTCAAAGACGATAGGTGACAGAAAAGTTCTCGACAACGTAAGCTTTACCATACTGCCGAGACAAAAAGTTGCTTTTGTCGGCAGTGACCCTCTTGCAAAAACAACACTATTCAAAATTCTCATGGAAGAAATCGAGCCGGACGAAGGCACATTCAAGTGGGGTGTAACCACATCACGCAGTTATTTGCCGACGGACAACTCCGCTTATTTCGACGGCTGTGAAGATTCTCTTATAGATTGGGTAAGGAGCTACTCTAATCTTGTTTTTGAAGCCGATATAAGAAGCTGGCTCGGCAGAATGATGTTCTCGGGAGAAGAAGCCACCAAAAAGGCAAACGTGCTCTCCGGCGGAGAGCGTGTAAGATGCATGCTCTGCAAAATGATGCTCTCGGGCGCAAATGTACTTTTGCTTGACGAGCCGACAAACCACCTCGACCTTGAATCCATCGCCTCATTAAACGACGGTCTTATCAAATATCCCGAAACAATACTTTTTACATCGCATGACCATCAGTTTGTGGAGACGGTTGCCGACCGCATAATCGACGTAACGCCCGGTCACTTCTTTGATGAAGCGATTACCTTTGACGAATATGTTGAAAAGACAACGGAGCAAAATGATAAAAAATAACGATAAATCCAAACCATATTCACACCCAAGATAGAATGACAAACAGCTTCCCGTTGTTACAGGCTACAAGGAGTTGTCAAAAGAAGAAAAGGAACGAGTAGACAGAGATTTCAAGGAGTATTGTGAAAATCATGGGATAGAGATAGTTGAAGATTTATAGAGAGAAGCAATAACAATGAAAAATGATGATAAAAAAGAAAACGCCTTGTATTCTTCTCTCAGATGGAATGATAAACAGCTTCCCGTTGTTACAGGACATATAGAGTTTTCTGAAGAAGAAAAGGAAAAGAACCGAAAAGAGTTTTTGGATTATTTAAGGAAAAAAGGATACAAGGTTTAACAAACAACTTAATACCTAAAGCACTTTGCAGAAATGCAAGGTGCTTTTTTAATGCTGTTTTTCAGCTTTTTAGCTGTTAAATATAAAATCACGGGATAAAACCCGTTAATCAAACAGCGAAGCGGTATGGATGAAATGATAAAATGCATAAAACCGTATGCAATTTTAGTATATGGCGGAGAGGTTGAGTACGATTATATGGACATTCCTGTGTATTACTACGAAAACAAGGTTACCGAGAGATTGAAAAGGGTAAATGAATAGATTATAATATATTTGCAGAAAGGAGAGTTTCAATGAATAAGACCCAAGAAAAATTCTTAACCGATGAAGAATTTGAAACTCAAAAAGATGATATTACTGCTATTGTTTCAGCCGAAATGGAAAAGATTGAAAAAGAAATTGATGAAAAATACGATAACAATCCCGAATACAAAGCTCAAATTGATGCAGAGGTTGAAGAAGAGTTGCGTATAGCGGCTGAATACCGTGCTTGTAAAACTCAAGAGGAAATGGAAGAACTCGATAGAAAGTACGGGGTAGAAGTAATTCACTAAAAAGAATCAGGTTAAAGGACATTGCAGAAATACAATGCCTTTTTGCTTTGTTATGAGAAAGTTAAATTGTTACAAATAAATATTCAGAATTTTGGAGGAAGAGGAGCAGACAGCTATAATTTAAGTGGTAGTTCGATTGCTCTTCTTTAATTATGTACGGACTTTTGCACGGACTTTTTGAGCATTTTTACGGACCTTTTTCCTATTTCGGCACTTTGCATTTTTATAAAAAAGGCAAAACATAAAACCCCTAAAAAGCTTATAACATCAAGCTTTTTAAGGGTTTTATGAATGGTGAGCCATCGGAGATTCGAACTCCGGACACCTTGATTAAAAGTCAAGTGCTCTGCCAACTGAGCTAATGGCTCATATAAAAAGCGTTTTACCGCTTTTATATTTTAGAAAAAGAGAAGCAGAAGTGTGGCACCGAGTGCAAGCACAAAAAAGAATAAACCGAAGTATTTCGTGAATCTGCTGAGCTTAGCCTCCATGGTTCTGCCTTTATTCTTACCGAAGAAGGTATCGGCACCGCCGGCGATTGCACCGGAAAGGCCTGCCTGGCGACTCTCCTGCATAAGGATAACAACGGTCAGTATAACAGATGATAATATAAGTAATACAGCAAGAATTATTTCAAGAGCCGACATTTTCTTCCTCCGTTCAAATTTGAATTCGTTTTCAGAATGCTAAAGCATTCTATCATACTGGGTGTAAAAAAGCAAGTCTTTTTTATAATTTTTTTATATGCAGGGAAAATTCATTGCATATATCGCCGTTTTCGGAGCATATTATTTAATGCAGAAGCTTTTACACATAAAGAGCGTTTGCCGTAAAAGCTTTTGTGCCGCTTGCAGCTTTCATTGCCGCGAGCGGTTTTTTATCGGCTCGCATAAAAAGCATTGTGAAACAACATCATTGGCCGGTCGTGATGCTCTCGCCGGATGAAGTCTCGCTTTCCGAAGTCTCTGCGGAAATACCGGAGTTGTATATGTAATTTGAGCCTTTATCGGTATCCGCCGCGGCTTCAGCCGTTGTTTCCTCAAAAAGGCCTGTATAATTTTTTATGATGCCGAACCCGGTTAAAATCGAAAAGGCACTTACCAAAGCAAGCAGCACCGCCGCCACGGTCAAAAACACCGCAAGCCCCTTTTCTGCGTTTTTGCTTCCGCCGCCGTTCTTTGCTTTGACAGCTTCTTCAAACATCATCGGCTGATTTTCGCCGTAAAAATATGTTTCCTCGGGTCTTGCCTCGCTTCGCTTTGTGCCGTTCGAAAAATCATATTGAAATTCCTCGCAGGCACGTTTTTTTTGCTCGCCCGCACGCGGCAAAGCAGGCTTGCTGCCGTATGATGAATTCTTTTCCGTATCCGTTTCGAGCATGACACAGCCTCCTTGGAAATCAATTTAAATAATTTTAGCATTGTGCGCATAAAAAGTCAATTACTGCCGGTTTTTGTAAAAAAGTTCGCGTGCTTTGCGGCAATATTCGCCATATGAATGTTCACCATATGATAAATATAAAACAAATTACCGTAAAATTATTGAATTAAGGAAATCATTATGCTAAAATAATAAAAATATTTTTATTTTTTACAAATAATTTCCGGGATGTGATTTTTTTGGGAGAAAATGCCACAAGTACAACTGTTGCTGAGCCGTCCGAGCAAGAGCTTGAAAAAGAGGTCAAAAAAGCCTCCGAGCAAAACAGACGTTATATCCGTCCGAGCGAGCTCGTAGCGTTTTTGCTTACGACCTTCGGTCAAAAGAACCTTGACCAGTTTGTAAACGCATACAGGCAGTTCTTTATGATAAGCTTTCTCGGAATTTCGGGACGTGCCTACGGTCTTATAGTCTTTATTGAATCAATATACGACGCCGTTGACGATTCTCTTTCGGGTCTTATCATTGACAGAACAAGAACTCGTTGGGGCAGACTTCGCCCGTACATGATAATCACCGTACCGATTTGGGGTCTTGCCACGCTGATGCTTTTCACAACGCCGCAGTTCCTCTCGGGCAACACATCAAAAATAGTTTGGGCGGTAATTGCAATATTCGCATACAATTTAGGTATGTCATATTTCAATGCCTGGCAGATACTTCTTTACAATATCACCCCGAGCCTTCGCGAGAGAGACAACCTTATAGCGACTTCAAAGTTCTTTGAGCTTTTCGGAACGTGGATTCCGGCTTTTGTGCCGATATTTGTTTCGTTTATGCCGAAGATTTCGGAAAGCATCGGTATGCAGGACGTCTACTCCGGATTTGCCGTAGCCATGATGGTCATAGCCGGCGGCACGGCAATATACGGATTCTTTGCAATGAGAGAAAGAGTCCCGCTCGCATCTCGTGAGCAGATGCAGGAAATCAGCGTTCTTGATTCGTTTAAAAACGCGGTCAAGAACAAGCCTATGTTTATACTTATGCTCGCAAACTTTTTCAACGGATTCAAATCAGTCGGTGCTTCTACCGAAAGCTTCTTTTGGCTTCACAACACGGGCAGCCTTGCAAACGGCACAATAGCCGGCTTATTCACGGGCATGCCCAACTTCATAATAACGCCGCTTACGCCGAAGCTTATACATAAATTCGGTGCCAGAAACACCGCAATCGGTGCCGGCATTTTCGGCGGCATAGCATACACGCTGATGTTCATAATAGGTTATGCTCCGTTCGGAAGCTATTCCGGTGCGGAAAGGTACAAGAATTACAGCGGCGGCAGCGGAGTCGCAAATATGGTTTACATTACCATAATGCTGACAATATGCGGTCTGCCGAACTGTATAATCCGTGTTTGTCAGGCGGTTTTGCAGGGCGATGTTTACGATTACAGCGAATGGAAATACGGTGTCCGCAATGAGGGCCTTGTAGCAACGGTATCAAACTATTTTACAAAGCTTGCCAATGCCGTTACCGGACTTCTCTCGGGTCTTGTCATAACCTTCGTCGGCTACACCTCGCACAAGGACGCACTCGGTAACGTACTACGTGACACAAGTCCGAAGGTTCTCATGGGATTTTTTGCGGTATTTGCCCTTATGCCTGCCATTGCAAGATTTCTCTTTGGTATAATACTTATATTCTTTAACGTTCACGGCAAATTCAAGGAAGATATGATGAAAGAGCTTGAAGAGAGACGCCTTGAAAGAGTACGCAAGATGACCGAGGAGGAAAAAGCACTCGAAAGCTCGGATGCAAACGGCGAAATTCCGATAAACGCCGACAACTGACGCTTCGGCAAAAACACAACAATAAAAGACGTGAAGTGAGAAAAATCTCGCTTCACGTCTTTTTTATATACTGATTACGTAATCAATATCCCACGCTGCCCGTTAAAGTCTCGTCATCGTCAATCCACTTTTTCACATTGACTATGCGGTAATCATCGTGAGTGTCACGGATAATAACATGGTCTATTCCGGAATTTATTATCACTCGTTTGCAAAGTGCACAGCTGCTCGCCTCTTTTACGTATTCGCCGGTATCGCATTCTATTCCGACGAGATACATTGTGCTTCCGAGCATTTGATTTCTCGCCGCGCTTATAACGGCATTCATCTCGGCGTGTACACTGCGGCAAAGCTCATATCTCTCGCCGCGCGGAACATTAAGCCTTGTACGGACACAGTAATTTAAATCAGTACAGTTTTCTCTGCCCCTCGGTGCGCCGCTGTAACCGGTTGATATAACCTCATCATCCTTTACTATGACCGCACCGAAATGACGTCTCAGGCAAGTGCTTCGCTGAGCCACCGCCTCAGCCAAATCAAGATAATAATTTATCTTATCGCGTCTCTCCATATGTCTCCTCCGTTTACAAATCTCTGAAGATATTTTATCACAGCGCAAAACCGTGTTCAAGACGTAATAATCAACAAATTTCGACATCAGCAAAACTGCATATAAAAAGAAAAGTCGGACTGCACTAAAACGCAATCCGACTTTTGCCAAATTAATCTTCTTCCGTAAAGGAGTCTTTACCCAAACCGCATACGGGGCAAACCCAGTCCTCGGGAACATCCTCCCACGCGGTTCCGGGAGCTACGCCGTTATCGGGATCTCCCACTGCGGGATCGTAAACATAGCCACAGGGGCATACATATTTTTTCAAAGCAAACACTTCCTTACAATACATTTATTTAACAAAGCTTAAAAAATCAACCGAAATATCTCTTGAGAAGGCCCTCGAAGGCTCTGCCGTGTCTTGCTTCGTCACGAGCCATCTCATGAACGGTATCGTGAATAGCGTCAAGACCCTCTTCCTTAGCTCTCTTAGCAAGTTCAAACTTACCGAGTGTAGCGCCGTTCTCTGCTTCGGCTCTCATCTCAAGGTTCTTTTTGGTGCTGTCTGTGATGACCTCACCGAGAAGCTCTGCAAATTTAGCGGCATGCTCTGCCTCTTCATAGGCAGCCTTTTCCCAGTAAAGACCGATTTCGGGATAGCCCTCTCTGTGAGCTACTCTTGCCATTGCAAGATACATACCGACCTCGGAGCATTCGCCTGTGAAGTTAGCGCGAAGACCCTCAAGGATATCCTCGGGAACATCCTTCGCAATACCTACAACGTGCTCTGCAGCCCAAGCTCTTGACTCCTCTTTAACCTCTTTGAAGGTTGAACCGGGAGCGCCGCACTGAGGGCACTTTTCAGGCGGATTTTCGCCTTCATAAACATAACCGCATACGGGACATACAAATTTTTTCATTTTTAATTCCTCCAAGAATTTAATTATTATCTTTATTATTTGACACGGACAAATGCTTTAAACATTCTTCGCATTTGCCGTAAAAGATTAGGCTGTAACCCTCTGCCCTGCCCTTGAAATCACCCAAGCAACGTGCCGTAACGGACGAGTCAAGCGGCTCAGAGGGCAAATCGAAATATCTGCCGCAGGATGTGCATTTGAAATGATAATGCTGATTTGTATTAGCGTCAAAATGCTCCTCCCCGCCGAGGGTAAGGCTTATGATTTTGCCGCTGTCACGAAGAAGAGTAAGATTGCGGTAGAGAGTACCGAGGCTTAAATTCGGAATATCCTCCCTGACGGAGAGATAAAGCTCCATGGCAGTCGGGTGGTCATATCTGTTTTTTAAATTTTCAAGGATTGCCTCCCTTTGCCGACTGTAACGCTGTTCCTGCAATATTCAGCCTCCGTTCTTAATATATCGGATAACGTGCGCCGTAAAAAGCCGTGTCTATATCATCGGTTTTAACTGCGTTTTACGTTGCGGCTTGTAACCGCTCAATAATCAGTAACGATTATCGTTATTATTATAATAACACAGATTTTTATTTTTGCAAGTGTTTTTTGAAATTTTTTTAAATTTTTTTCAAAGCCGCAAAATCAACGGCATATTCAATTTGCACAGCGGTGTAATATTGCGGACAGGATTTGAATAAATATTCTTAGAAACGAAAAATACATTTCAGCAAAGAGGAGAGACAGTAATGGATTTTTGTGCGGAAACGAATGAAGTTTCAAAAAGAAAAACAGCCTGTCGGGAAGCTTTGGAGCAACCTATTGAATGTGATATAACGCTGCCCGAATACCTCCCCGATATTCAAAGAGTATTAAAATGTTCGCTGACTGCACATATAAGCAGCGTTCAGAAAACCGGTGACAGGGTAACGGCAGACGGAACGGGTCGACTCTCGGTACTATACATGAGCGATACCGGAAAGCTGCAATGCCTTGAGCAGGGCGTCCCCTTTTCTCGTTTTTTTGAAAACAGAGCGGTTGAGGAATGCGAATGCTGCGTCAGAGCGAAAACGGAATATGTCAACTGCCGTGCCGTTTCCGGCAGGCGACTTGATATTCACGGCAGCATAAGCATAACCTTTTCATGCTATTCGTGCGAGCGTAAAAAACTTATTTGCGCATGCCGCGGCGGCGGGGTCGAAACCAAATGCGAAAAGAATGAAGTGTGCAATATGCTCGGCTGTTCGGAAAAGGGCTTCACCGTCAGCGAAATATACGAAATCGGAGATGCAAAGCCGTCGATATCGCAGATAGTGCGTTCCTACGCAAGTGCCGTAATAGAGGATACAAAGGCGGTATCGGGAAAAATTCTTATTAAAGGCGAGCTTACCGTAAAAACTCTCTATATTGCGGAGACAAATGACAACGAGCTGCAAACAACCGAGCACACCATGCCGATAAATCAAATAGTTGAAGTAGAAAAAGCAGATGACGAAAGCATCAATATAATAAAGCTTGTAATTTCGGATTTAGCCGTATCCGCTAAGTCCGACGCCGCAGGAGCACTTCGCCTTTTGGACGCAGGAGCCGAAATACGCGCATACACCGAAACATACAAAAGCGAAGAAATGAACATGGTGACGGACGCATATTCGGTAAATTACGAAATCGAATCAAAGCTGACACCGACGGAGATACGGCGGCTTGACGACAGCTTTACCGACACTCATCTTTGCAGGGGCAGGCTCGATTTATCGGGTACCGATACCGAGAGAATTTTAGATATGTCAGTCGCCGGCATAGAGTACAATACCTCACGCGTAAAAGACGAGCTTTTAATCTCGGGGGCAATAAAAGTTAATCTGCTTACCGTAAGCAGAGAAAACGAAACATCGTTTTTTGAACGGCAATTTGATTTTGAATACCGACGCCGTGAGGAATTCTCGGGCGAAAGAACGGAATTTTCGCCGTTTATAACCGTCACGGGATCTGATTATATACTTAATTCCGGTGACACTCTTGACGCCCGTGTGGAAATTACAATATCCGCAGCTGTTTTTTCCGTAAGCACGGTAAACGTCATTACGGATATTACCGTTGACAGCGAAAGGCCGAAAAAGCCGTCCGAAGCCGCACTTACGGTATATTTCGCCGACAAGGGCGAAAAGGTATGGGATATAGCGCGGCATTACAACACGACAGCCGACAAAATTATAAGTGAAAACAATCTTGAGGGCATGCTCGTCACCGAAAAATGCAGGCTGCTCATTCCGCGTGCATAAGGGGGAGCCGAAAATGAAAAAAACAAGTATTTACAACGATATTGCAAAAAGAACCGACGGCGACATCTACGTTGGCGTCGTAGGTCCCGTGAGGACGGGAAAATCAACGTTTATAAAGCGATTTATGGACACCCTTGTGATACCGAATATAGATAACGCCGGTCAGCACGACCGAGCGGTAGACGAATTACCGCAATCCTCCGCCGGCAGAACAATAATGACGACCGAGCCGAAATTCATCCCCGAAAATGCGGTAGAGATAAATCTTCCGGATAACGCAAGCTTTAAGGTTAGGATGATTGACTGTGTCGGTTATATTGTTCCGAGCTCGCTCGGCTATATTGAGGGCGACGGGCCGCGAATGGTTCACACTCCGTGGGCGGAGGACGAAATGCCGTTTGACAAGGCCGCCGAAATCGGTACACGAAAGGTCATAGCGGAACATTCGACAATAGGTCTTGTCATAACGACAGACGGCAGTATAAGCGATATTCCGCGTGACGAATACGAAGAGGCGGAAAGTCGCGTAATAAGCGAGCTTCAAGAATTAAACAAACCGTTTATAGTCCTCTTAAACTGTATGTACCCACACGCGGCTCCCGCGAAGGAGCTGTCCGTAAAGCTTTCCGAAAAATACGGCGTTCCCGTGCTTCCGATAAACTGCCTTGAGCTTACCGAAACAGAAATTAAAGAGATAATGACGCAGCTTTTGTTTGAATTTCCCATTCGCGAGGTATCGGTAAAGCTTCCGTTCTGGCTGACGGCTTTGCCGCACGACCATTGGCTGAGGAAAGCACTTTTCGGCGCAGTAGCTTCCGCGGCAAACGAAATGGAGCTTGTACGCGACGTATCCTTAATGACGGAGCGCCTGAAGGAATGCGAATATACGGACGACTGTTCTGTAAGCAGCATGGATCTGGGGAGCGGCAGCGCAAATATTTCGGTACGCGTAGGGTCGGGGCTTTTTTATAAGGTTCTTTCCGAATCAACCGGTATTACCGTGGAAAACGAGCAAAATCTTATGGCTACAATGCGCGAGCTCGCTTCGGTAAAGAAGGAATACGACAGGCTGAAGTGCGCGCTTGACGAGGTGGAAGCGACAGGCTACGGAATAGTGATGCCGTCGATAGACGAACTGACGCTTGAAGAGCCCGAGCTTGTAAAGCAGGGCGGCAAATACGGGGTTAAGCTGTCCGCCAGCGCACCGTCAATTCATATGCTCAAAGCCAACATAAAGACCGAGGTTGCGCCGATTGTCGGCAGCGAAAGCCAGTCGGAGGAGCTCGTAAAATATCTGCTTCAGGGCTTTGAGGAAGACCCGCAAAAGATATGGGAGTCAAATATATTCGGGAAATCGCTTCACGAGCTTGTAAACGAAGGGCTCAGAGGCAAGCTTAATCATATGCCGTCAGACGCGAGAATGAAGCTTCAAGAGACGCTCGAACGAGTTATAAACGAGGGCTGCAACGGGCTTATCTGTATAATTCTGTAACAAAAAAACAACCGGCAAGGCGCTGTTTGCTGCTTGTCGGTTGTTTTTTGTAATGTGATATGATTTACACACAAGAAAATACGTAATTGTAATTGCCTTTACAGCAAAGTTGCAAGCTCCTTTAACGAGCCGACGACCTCACTCGCACGAATATCGCTCTTTTTATATTGCTCGGGGCTCGTAACACCCGACAGCACAAGCACAGACGGTATACCGTTAGCCTGCCCTATCAGTATGTCGGTTTCAAGTCGGTCGCCTATAAAGCACAGCTCCTCTTTTTTACAAGACAAAAGCCGAGTAAGATAATCGACCGTGTATTTATGCGGCTTGCCCATTATCATATCGGGTTTTCTGCCGGTTGATGCCTCAAAAAGAGCCATCATAGAGCCCGTGTCGGGCATAAACCCGTCAGCTGTGGGACAATTGAAATCGGGATGCGTCGCAATATACTCCTTCCCCTCCGCCAAAAAGCGACAGGCTCGTCTCAGCTTTTCGTACGTAAGAGTGGTATCAAAACCGAGCACCACTATATCCGGGTCTTTGTCGTCAAGAATAATTCCCGCATTCACAAAATCAGCCGTGAGCCGTTCGTTGCCGAGCAGGTACACCCTTTTGCCGTTCCTGTTGGCTTTGAGGAAATCAATCGTAACGTGAGACGAAATTACGATTTTGTCCGGCGAAATATCGTAGCCCATATTGTGAAGTCTTGTTCTGCAAACCTCGACATTGTTTGACGAATTGTTGGTGTAAAAGAGAAAATCCTTTCCTTTTTGCTTAACCGTATTGAGAAAATCAACAGAACCGGGTATAATATTACCGTCAAGGTAAAAAGTGCCGTCCATATCTATAATAAAATATTTGGTTTCGGCAAAAACTGAATTTGACAAAGCTGACACTCCTAAAAAACAAATACAATATATTGTAACATTATTACGACAAAATGCAAGGTGAATTTATGACAGGCAAAGTCCATTCATTTCAAAGTCTCGGTACAGTAGACGGCCCCGGAGTACGCACAGTTCTGTTTTTGCAGGGTTGTCCCCTGCGTTGCCCATACTGTCACAATCCGGACACTTGGGACAAAAATGCCGGAGAAGATATTTTTGTTGATGACGCGGTAAAGAAGATTTTAAGATACCGCTCATATTTCGGCAAGGACGGCGGAGTTACCGTATCGGGCGGCGAGCCGCTTTTGCAAGTCGAATTTGTATACGAGCTGTTTACAAGGCTTAAGGAGGAAGGCATAGGTACTGCTCTTGACACCTCCGGCGTCATAATGAACGACAGCGTAAAAAAGCTTCTCGGCAAAACCGATATAGTTTTGCTCGACATAAAATTTTCACGTGACGACCTGTATAAAAAATACATAGGAGTGAGCCTTTCCGCTCCGCTTGCGTTTCTTGCGGAATGCGAAAAAGCAAAAAAAAGAGTTATAATCCGACAGGTTATAACTCCCGGCATTAACGATACCGAAGACGATGTTCTGAAGCTTCGCGAAATATTAAAGCCCTTTAATTGCGTTGAAAAAACAGAGCTTTTGCCGTTCCGCAAGCTTTGCAAAGAAAAATATGAAAGCTTAAATATTTTCTTCCCGTTCGGCGACAGAGAGGAAATGCCGCAGGAAAAGCTGAACGAACTTCAGAAGCTGCTGTAAAAGAGGTTCTTAATTTTGAATTACGACATAAAAAAAGTAGGACTGCCGCAGTCACTGCGCGAAAAAGCGGATGATATATACACAAACAACAAAGCTAAAATCAATGCGCTCTCGAAGCTGTTTTTCCCATTTCCCGACATACTTAAGGGACAATCGGATATGGTAAGACTTGCGGTTGTTTTAAAGAGCTTTGAGCGAACTCACGATTTTTACAAGAGCAAAATAATAAGTGACGATGTTTTTTACGATACGATAAAGGATACAGCCGTCTGGTGCGAAAACAATCAAAACAACGGTCTTAAAAACTACCGTTGGCTTCATAATCACGCATCGGGCAAGCTATTTAAAATAGGCAGGCTGCAATTCCAAATGTATAAAGCCCCCATGGGGCCAGACTACACAAAGCTGCCGTTTAAAAGAGGCGACAACCTCTTATACATTCACATTCCTCAGGGAGAAAAGCTGACAAGAGAGAGCTGTACGGATTCCGTAAGGCGTGCCGAGGAATTTTTCAGAAGCCATTTTCCGAATTACGAATATGATTACTTCTTCTGTGAGAGCTGGCTTTTGTTTCCCGGCAACCGAAGCTTTATGGCAAAAGACAGCAACATAGTTAAATTTATGGACTTGTTCACTCCGGCATATTCGACGGAAAACGATTCGCAGGCAATAGAGCGCATATTCGGAGAAAGAAAAAGCGATATAAACGACTACTGCGAAGATACCTCTTTACAAAAGAGTGCAAAGGAATATATGCTCGGCGGAAACAAGCTCGGCTTCGGCACGGGCTACATAAAAAGGCAGTAGGCTGCAAAAATACATCTTGCGTTTTGCAGCGCCGCGCCTAAAGCAAATATTATTATAAAAAAGGAGCACCCGAAAGGGCAATTACCGCAATGAAAAAGATGATATCATGGAACGTAAACGGACTGCGCGCCGCAGTCGGCAAAAATTTCAAGGAGGTATTCGATTCTCTTGATGCGGATATCTTTTGCATACAGGAAACAAAGCTTCAGGAAGGTCAAATCGACCTGGAATTTGACGGCTATAAAAGCTATTGGAACTATGCCGAAAAAAAAGGCTATGCGGGCACAGCGATATTCACAAAAGAGGAACCAAAAGACGTATTTTACGGCATAAACGAGCCGTTTTACGACAATGAAGGCAGAGTCATAACGCTCGAATTCGAAAATTATTTCTTCCTAACCTGCTACACACCGAATTCTCAAAGCGAACTCAAAAGGCTTGAATACAGAATGTCGTGGGAAGAAAAATTCCTGACATATCTTAAAAAGCTTGAAAAGACAAAGCCTGTTATTCTTTGCGGCGACCTAAACGTGGCACACAAAGAGATAGACTTGAAAAATCCGAAAACGAATATGGGTAATGCCGGGTTTACCAACGAAGAAAGAGAAAAATTCGGGACCCTTTTAGACAGCGGCTTTATAGACACCTTTAGGTATTTTCACCCTGACGAGCCGGGCAGATACTCTTGGTGGTCTTACAGATTTAACGCGCGTAAAAACAACGCAGGATGGAGAATAGACTACTTTCTTGTATCGGAAGAATTCAAAGACAAGCTCGTTTCCGCCGACATTCTCTCGGATATACAAGGCTCAGACCACTGTCCCGTGGAGCTTGTGGCGGATATTTGATATTCCCGCTTAATCAAACGCCGCTCCGTAGTCGTTTATAATTCCGGCAAGCTCGCTCGGCGAGCCTATCACGTTTGTGAGTGCCTCCGGCAGCACGCCGACTATAACGGTTTCCGCAACAACGGCGGACGCTGTTACGGACAAGCCGTCAGTCTTTCCGAGCATAACAAGCCTGCCGCTTGTCTCAATATTAAAAACAATGCGGTGTATTACCTGGTTGAGCCCGGCCTCCCTGAATTCGTTTGAAAATGTCACAACCGTACCGGAGGTCAGCTGAGCATTAAATTTCACGCGCGGGCCGTAGCCGTTTGTGTATTCACTTCCCAAAAACGTTCCGATTGGTATAGATATGCTGAATGTTTCGTTTTCTGCGGCGATTTCGGATACGGCAAGGGAAATATTGCTTTGAAGTAAATTTATTTTAACTGTATCAACGTGGAGAGAAGTTACATTTCCCTCCGCGTTTCTTTCTGTTTTAACTATATCGTTATATGCTGTTTCCGATTCGGCGAGGACCTCGGCAACCGCTTTGTTTGTCGAGTTTAAAAGTATTCTTTCGGCTACTGTCTCGCTGTACCTCGTAATGACGGGGCGCATACGACAGGTAAAGGTGAAAACAAGCACCGAAATGCTCATAACGAACACGGAAAAAGAGAAGAACACCATTTTTGCACAGTTTTTCCTTTTCATTACTTTATCTGCCTCCCCTGTTTCTATTCTACGCAGAGAAGGCATTGTACGTTAAAACGCCATAAAAAAGGAGCTGTAAAAAGCTTTACAGCCCTCAAAAAAAGTATCTTTTTTCTGTATTCAGCCGAAAATCATCTCTGTTATTTTTTCATCTATCGCATTTAGAAATTCTCTGCCGTTTTTTGCCTCTTTCGCGACGCTCTCCAGTATCTGCTTTTCGGTATAAACGGAATCCGATACTCCGCGAGTGAGCTGAGACGTTCTGTTTGCCGACTCAGACACTCCCGCAAACAGCGCAAAGGCACACAAAACAACGGTCAGTACCGCGAGATATTTTTTAATTATCCTGTCTTTTTTCTTCATCTTAATACGGCCATTTTGCCGCAACGGGTCACCTTCGTATACGGCACAATGCTCCTTTCGTTTATTTAATGCTTCAGACGTTGGAATTTATAAATTCGGCAATAGCTTTTCCCATAAGGTGCCCGGAATATTCCGCCTCGGCTATTGTATTTGAATCGCTGCCGAACTCAAGCAGCACCGAGCACGGCGTTACGTCCATATTGTATTTTCTTGCGGAAAACAATATCGGCCGCATAAGTCCCGGATACATGGTTTCGGCTGTCTGCTGCAGCTTTAGCGCGAATGTAAGATTTTGCTCCCATGTCGGAAACGACGTGACCTTGCCGTCCTCACAGCCTGCAATTATCATTATCTGCGCCGCTTTTCTGCCGTTTACCGTGGTTGTCGGCTTTATGCGCGTACCGTCGCTTTGCTCAATCGCGTCTCGGTGAACGTCAAGAACTATCTTTACGGACGGATTTTCTTCCATTATTTTAAGTATTGTCTCACGCGAGCGGTCATATGCACCGGTATACGCTCTGTCATGTATCTCGGTGTCATGTATTACGCCTATTCCCGCCTTTTGAAGCTCCTCCGAAACGGCGTCGCCCACGCGCACCATATTTCGCGACTGGTCATCGCTCCTCAGTTCAAAATCGCGCGTATACCAGCCCTTATCCATAAGCTGATAGCACTCTGTGGTATGGGTGTGAAAAATAAGAACCGTTGGCGCGCTCTTATCGGCAATATTGGGATTACACTCGCCGTTTAACGAGCTTTCGATATTTATGCTGTGTGACGGCGTTGTGTTTCGTACCGATATATTTTTATATGTCGATGTTGCGGACGATGCATCGAATTTCTTTTCGACTATTGTGCCGTCATGATTTGCCGAGGCGTATTGTTTTTCGGCGTCAGCCATCATTTTAACTATATCGCGAGGAACAGTCGGAGTGCTTCCGGCGACGCTTTCGCTCTGCTCATTTTTTTCGCTCGGCAATGAAATTACGGCGTTTTGCTGCGAGCTTTGCGCGGAAACGCTTTTTTCGATTGACTTTACCGCACTGCTTTTTGCAGACAGAACGGCACCCTCGGGCAACATCAGCCCCGCGCCTATAACGGCGGTTCTGCCGACGGCATTTCCGAAACGGCTTCCGCACACAAATGCCAATATTATGATTATCGGCAGGGCGACAAGCACCTCATTTCTTTTTTTCGGAATTTTACCCGTATGTCTTTTTTGTTTCTTCATTTGATTTTCATAGCCTTTCCGGCCACAATTTGTTTTTCGCAAGTCATACGCCGTATGTTGCAGCCGTATACGGCGTATAACAAAAGGCTTAGGACGATACGGCAATATCACACAGCTGCGCATATGACCTTTGTAAGATTATATGCGCGTTTTTCCGATGTTATACGAGAGAAAGAAGAGTTTGCATATCCATATCGGGTTGCAGAGCGGAATTTATCGCAAGAGCCAAAAGGCGTGACGCACGGCTTATCATAACGTCGATTTCGCGCGGTGTCACCATCATTTTTTCGGCTCTTTCGCGTTCCGGCTGCGGTATATTTTCATTTCCCGTTATATCATAGACAAGTGCGGCGGCATCTACCACCGTCGGCACCCCTATCGCTATTACCGGCACTCCGAGGGTCTTTCGGCTTATCTCGGCGCGATGATTGCCGACTCCCGAGCCCGGAACTATACCGGTATTTGTCATCTGAACCGTACAGCCGAGCCTTTTTATGCTGCGTGCCGACAGCGCATCCACGGTTATTACAGCGTCGGGGGAAGTCTCATTCATTATTCCGCGAATCATCTCGGCGCTTTCTATGCCGGTCTGACCGAGTACTCCCGGAGAAGCGGACGATACAGGCCGAAGAGACGGAAGACCCACTTCCTCCGCCAGCGATTTTGTGATATGGCGCGTTGAAAATATATCTTTTGCGGTCTTGGGACCGAGAGCGTCGGGTGTAATATCCGAATTGCCGAGCCCCACCACAAGAACTCCCGAGGTGTTTTTCGGCAACAGCTTTTTAATTTCATCCCTCACGGCAAGCATTCTGCTGTCTGCATCATCAAATTCCGATGAAAACGGCGGCAGCTCCACCGTGACATATGTGCCGACGGGTTTGCCGAGCTTTTCGGCACCGGCATCTGTTGTAATTTCTATTTCGGTGACCGACGCGCTTTTTATTCTTCGCTTTTTTACCGTCACGCCGTCGTTTTTGCCGCTGTTTGTTATCTCTCTGCGCTCAATTGCGAGATCGGTTCCGAAAATCATATAAATACTGCTGCCTTTCTTTCGATAAATGTTTGTGTGCTGCAGCCCGTTTTGCCGCATTTTGCGAATTTCGGGCGCGCTTTACGATATATTATTTGCACCGGCATAAATTTTATAGGCTGTTTATGAAAAAAAACTTGCTTTTTTTCGGAAAGAATGGTATTATATATTCCGCTAATGTGATACGCAAAGGAGGTTAAACTATGCCGAATATTAAATCAGCTAAAAAACGTGTAATCGTTAACAACAAGAGAGCAGACCGCAACAAGTCAAGAAACACCGCTCTCAAGACAGCTATCAAAAAGGCTAATGCCGCTATTGAGTCAAATGCTGCCGACAAAGAAGTTCTTGTTAAAGCTGCAGTTAAGAAAATCGACCAGGCTTCTGCAAAGGGTCTTATTCATATGAATAACGCCGCTCGCAAAAAGTCAGCCCTCGTTTGCAAACTCAACAAGGCTTAATGTTGTTTTTAATGCACCTCGGTCTTTAGACCGGGGTGTTTTGCTTTTTCGGTCAAATTTACATTTTATTCATTGACTTTTGCCTTTTTTACGTATATAATAAACACATAGTTTTACAAAAATAAAGGGAGGCATTTTACCTATGAAAAAAGTTCTTAAAGTTATCGGTATCATCGCCGCTGTTGCAGGCGCTATCTTCGGCGTTTATGTAATAGTGAAAAAATATGTTGACAGCAAAAAAGTAGTTATCGGCAATGACGCTGAAAATTATGTTTCATGCTCCTGCTGCGACGACAACTTCGTTTCCGAAACCGTTGCGTAAATAAAAACGTATTATAAACGCCCTATTGCTGAGTGTTTATAAGGAAGCTTTGCGTCAAAACAATATTTTTTGTGCAATAATAATTGACCCCTCAGATGAGCTCCGGCTTATCTGAGGGGTTTTCATTTTCTTGTATCAAAAATATAATATTTTAAAGTGCTTTGCAGTTTCGCAGCCGTAAAAATCTTTTTATACCGAAGGCAGGAAACTAAGCAAGCCTGTCGCATTGCGAGCCTTTTTGACAAAAGCATAAGAGTTTTTATGCAGGAAACCAATGATTTCTTACGAACACTCAGCCTTTGGGCGGGTGTTTTTTATTTGCTTTTCGGTTTTGCAAAAAACGAAACCACAAGTCCCGACAGCACCGCCGCCGCAATTCCTGCGGAGCCCGCACACAACGGTCCCGTAAGAACACCGAGCAAGCCTTTTTCGCGGATTGCCTCCTTGGTTCCGTTCACAAGGACATTGCCGAAGCCCGTAAGCGGTACCGTAGCCCCCGCTCCGGCAAAATCAACAAGCTTATCATATACTCCGGTCGCACCGAGGATAACTCCGAGCACAACAAAGGTAACGAGTATTCTTGCAGGCGTCATCTTTGTCACGTCTATCAGTATTTGTCCTATAACGCATATGAGTCCGCCGATAAAAAACGCTTTAAGAAAAATCAGCAAAAAACATTTCCCCTTCCGATTTTCGAAATTATTTTGTGCCGATTTTCAATAATTATTCCTTTCGCAAATCAAATCCGCCGGGCAAAAGTTCCGAGAGCGTATGCACCTCATATTCGCCCTTGCCGTCGCCGAGAATTATTTTGAAATCACCGCCGCAAAACTCCTTCATAACCTGACGGCAAACGCCGCACGGATAGCAAAGGCGTTTGTATTCGCCGTTTTTGTATTTACCGACTATCGCAATAGCTTCGAAATCGTTTTCGCCCTCGCTGATTGCCTTAAAAAAAGCTGTTCGCTCGGCACATATCGTGGGTGAAAAAGCCGAATTTTCGATATTGCACCCCTTATAAACTCTTCCGCCTGCGGTAATAAGCGCCGCACCGACGGAAAAGCCCGAGTACGGCGAATATGAATTTACCATAGCGTCCTCGGCGCATATCAAAAGCTCACAAGGCGTCATAATATCGTCTCCCGTCATATTATCTTTATTTTATAATAATTCATAAGTCCGCAAAAATCAAGCTATGCCGTTTTGCAACAAAGTGCCGCCGAATTCGTATAATATAATAAACGTTTTGGGAGGCACTTGCATTTTATGAATTATCAAAACAACAAAACAGAAACATCCGTAATACAGCTGGCGCTTAAAAGGGCCGGGTTTTCAGATGGTGAAATCGACGGCATTTTCGGAAGCGATACAAAAAATGCCGTAATTGCTTTTCAAAAGGCCGCTTCTCTGTCGCCCGACGGAATTGTCGGTCCGAAAACATACGCCGCACTTTTACCGTATCTCAAAGGGTACACGATTCACCGTGTAAAAAAGGGAGATTCGCTCTATTCGATTGCCGCCGTGCACAACACAAGCATAAGAAAAATTATGCTTGCAAATCCGACGGTTGATCCGCTGGATCTGCAAATAGGCACAATTTTAACCGTTCCGTTTGCTTTTTCGGTAGTTCCCACCGACGTGCCGTATTCATATATGCTTTTAACATACATCTGCGAAGGACTTTTAATGCGGTATCCGTTCCTTTCGGGCGGAGTTATAGGAAAAAGCGTTATGGGAAAAACCATACCGTATCTAAGCATAGGTCAGGGTAAAGACGAGGTGTTTTACAACGCGTCGCACCACGCAAACGAATGGATAACAACTCCCCTACTTTTAAAATTCATCGAAGAATATTCGGAAAGCTTTGCAAACGGAGGCTCGCTGTACGGTACTCTCGCGGTACAGTTATTTAAAAAGGCAACTCTTTATATTGTTCCCATGGTTAACCCCGACGGCGTTGACCTTGTAAACGGTGTACTCCGTAATGACAGATATAAAAATGAAACGCTCAAAATTTCGGCACGCTATCCAGACATACCGTATCCGAACGGTTGGAAAGCGAACATCGCCGGAGTTGACCTGAATCTTCAATATCCGGCAGGCTGGGACGAAGCAAAAAAGATTAAGTATTCGCTCGGTTTTACGTCTCCCGCTCCGCGCGATTTTGTCGGCACGGCTCCCCTTTCCGCTCCCGAAAGCGAGGCTGTGTTTAATTTTACAATGAAGCACAATTTTGCGCTTACCCTGTCATACCACAGCCAGGGTGAAATCATATACTGGAAGTACCTTGACTTTGAGCCGCAAAAATCACGTGAAATCGCAGAATATTTCGGGCAAATCAGCGGCTATGCGGTAGAGGAAACACCGTATAATTCGGGCTTTGCAGGGTACAAGGACTGGTTTATACAGTATTATGACAGACCCGGATACACAATAGAGGTAGGCTTAGGTCAAAGCCCCCTGCCCATCACGCAGTTTGACAAAATATACAGCGACAACGTGGGGATTCTTAAAGGCGGCATAACCGAAATATGATAAGATATAACGACAGCGGTGATAAATTTAAGGTGTAAAATCGCCGCATATTGTGATACAATATACTCATCTTTGAAATGAAGGTGAGAAATTGAAAAGCTTACAGGACAAATATATACTCAGAAACGGCGTAGAAGTACCGTGCATAGGCTTCGGCACATGGAAAATGCCGGATGAAGTCGCAGAAAATGCCGTAAAAGCCGCAATAGATACAGGCTACCGTCATATCGACACCGCAGGCGCTTACAGAAACGAAAAAGGCGTCGGCGACGGAATAAAAAAGAGCGGCGTTAAAAGGGACGAAATATTTTTGGTAAGCAAGCTGCCAAACGACGACCACGGCTATGAAAAAGCCATAGCTGCGTGCGAGAGCTCGCTTTTAAAGCTCGGTACGGATTACCTCGACGGCTATTTAATACATTGGCCGGTGCTTGTCACAAACTGGGACCGCCTCGAAGATGACCTTTGCGATACCTGGCGCGCAATGATGAGACTGCGCGATGACGGCAAGGTAAGAGCCATCGGCACAAGTAACTTTATGACGGAGCATATTGAGATTTTAAAGAAAAATCTCGGCGATTATCCGCTGATAAATCAGGTTCAGATGCATCCGCAAAATCCGCAGGACGAAATGATAGCATACTGTAAAGAAAACTCTGTTTTGCCCGAAGCCTGGAGTCCGCTCATACAAGGTCAGGCATTTAAGCGCGAACTCCTAATAGAGCTTGCCGAAAAATACAAGGTTTCGGTAGCCCAGCTTTGCATACGCTTTATAGTGCAAAAGGGTGCCGTTCCCATTCCTAAGTCGGCAAACCCCGACAGAATTCGGAACAACGCCGATGTATTCGGCTTTGAAATTTCCGACGAGGATATGGAAAGAATAGCGTCGCTCAGGGTCTACGGCAGAATAGGCGATCCGCCGTCGGTGCCGAGAACTCATCAGGTAGTCGGATTTTAAATCACATATAAAAAACGGCTTATAGGGAGCTTTATCCCTATAAGCCGTTTTATCTTTATTTTATAATGTAAAAGAATCAAGTTCTTCAAGAAACCTTTCTTTTTCGCGGAGGATTGCTTTTTTGTATCTGTCCTCCTCAGAAAAGACGCATCCGCAGTATTTTTGCATATAAAAGCCGAGCTCTCTTGCCCTTTGATTGCCGTCTCTGAAATTCGGTCTGAAATCGCGGTAGAGAAATTCCACGCCGAACTCTTTTCCGAAACGCTCGCCTGCCGCGGCTATAAGCTCGTGCTTTTGGTAAACGCTTGCGAGAAGCGTGGTTGTAAACTGCTTAAAACCGTGTTCCGCCGCAAATTCGGCTGTTTTGCGAAGCCTCGTCTCATAGCAATAGGTACACCTGTTATCTATATCGCCGACAACATTTTTCACGAATTCGCGAAGTCCGTAATCCTCTTCGACCAAAACCCTCATATTTATTTTTGAAGCATAGTCGATAAGGCAATTACGCCTTGCCTCGTATTCTTTCCAAGGGTGGATGTTTGGATTATACCAAAATGCGACCGGCTCTATTCCCTCGTTTCGCAGAGGGTCTATGCAGGAAAGCGAGCACGGCGCACAGCAGCAGTGAAGAAGCACATTATTCATCGTCTTTGTCACCGCTTTTACGCTTATCCTTTTCCTCGGACTTTTCATCAGTCGTTTTTTCGTCGCCGAGCTGTTCCTCCGGCAAAAATTCGACCTTGACCTTACCTATACGGCGCTCCTCTACGTTCAACACGGTAAACCTGATGTTTTTATACTGAACGGTGTTCATATCGCCGTCAACCGGCAAAAAGCCCAAAAGGCTGATTATAAATCCGCCGAGAGTATCGTAGTCTCCCTCGGGCAGCTTTATGCCGAGTTTTTCCTCAACCTCTTCGATATCGGTAATACCGTCTATCGTAAAGGTGGTATCGTTTATCTTGGATATTTCTTCGTCCTCGTTGTCATATTCGTCCTGAATATTACCGACGATAGCCTCAACGATATCCTCAAGGGTTACAAGGCCGGCAGTTCCGCCGTACTCGTCAACCACTATTGCCATCTGAATATGCTTAGCGGTCATTTCCGAAAATAGTTCGCCGCAGCGCTTTGTTTCGGGAACGCAATATACCTCGCGCATTATGTCCTTAGGCGTTTTTGTTTTCGGCAGATTGGACCCGACATATTTTAAAAGGTCTTTAATGTATATAATACCGACAACATTATCTGGGTCTTCCTCATATACGGGGATTCTCGAATAGCCGTGCTCCATTGAGGTTTTGACTACGTCCTGGAGAGAATCCTCAACGTCAACGCACTCCATATCGGTGCGGTGAGTCATTATATCGGCAACGTCAATATCATCAAATTCAAAGACGTTGTTTATCATTTCTTTTTGGCTGTCCTCAATTACGCCCTTTTCCTGACCGACGTCAACCATCATACGGATTTCCTCTTCTGTGACGGTTTCCTCATCAGCGTTGGGGTCAAGACCGAACATACGGACTATAAGGTTTGTGGAAGCAGAAAGAAGCTTTACAAACGGCTTTGTTAACTTACTGAAGCCGAGAAGTATCGGAGTGACTGCAAAGGAGATTTTTTCAGACTTCTGCATAGCGAACTTTTTGGGTGCAAGCTCGCCGAGAACGAGTGAAAAATAAGACATAACAAGCGTTATAAGTATAGTCGAAATTACGCTTATCGCACCGACCGGAATTACCTTAACAACAGATGTTTTCGCAAGAGCGTCGGTCAGCATTACCGCAAAGTTCTGTGCCGCGACAGCCGAAGTAAGGAAGCCGGCAAGGGTTACGCCTATCTGAATGGTCGAGAGGAAGTTGCTGGAGTTTTTGGTAAGCTTTAATACCTGTTTTGCCTTTTTGTCGCCGTCCTCCGCCATTTTTTCCATCTTGGCGTCATTCAGCGAAATGATAGCTATCTCCGACATTGCAAAGAAAGCGTTGATCAAAATAAGAATAAATAGTAATAAAAGTTTAAGAATAATACTCGCAGGTCCTGCGTCGTCCATAATGATTTGTGGACTCCTTTCAAAATAATATATTAGGAAAAATTATACTACAAACCCTCTGTTTCGTCAACCGTGAAAAGCTTCGGCGGCTTTTCATTATTTAAGGCCGTCAAGCCGAAATTTCTCGGATATTTTACGGTAAGCCGGAAGAGAGAGTCCGTACTTATCGGCAAGGCGCACAACCTCATATATAAGACCGTCTATTTCCGACTGCTTACCGGCAGCAATGTCGCGCTGCATAGAGGTGGAGGCGTCCGGCGACAGAGCGTCGAGAATATCGAGATTTATTTTTACAAGGCTCTTTTCGTATTTTATTCCCATTGCAGCCGCAAGCGTTTCAATTTCGGAGATAAGCTCAGAAAAAAGCTCGCGCTCCGCTCCCGGTTTTTGCATCTCGGCGGCATTTGCTCCGAAATACAGACCGCATCCCGCCATAGGCGAAACATATGAAAATTTTTGGAGAGTGTCCTTTTCGACATTATCGGAAAAAACCGGCGTTATGTTTGCCAGTTTTAAGTCGCTTTCGATTTTTATAAGCCGCGAATCCTCCTTTTTGTGCGAAGGCAGCCCGTAAACTATACGAAAAATCGAACCGTACATATGTATTTTCCCCGGAGAGACAAGACTTGAGGAAACATATATACACCCGTCCGTCACCGTAAGAGAGGGAAGCTCTTTTTGCATATGTCTGCCCGTGCCGTAAATATTGAGTATCGGTATTACCACGGTTTCGGGCTTGGATACGCTTTTTATAAACGGTATTGTGTCTGTAATGCTATATCCCTTTACGCACACAAAAATTACATCGGGAGAAAAAGCTGCGCCGAATTTCACAGCATTCTCAAAACCGTTCATATCAAAGGCTTTTACGGCATTTGTGTATTCGTTGTTATCTATACTCAGAGTAATGCCGTTTTCCCTGAGAGCCGACAGATTTTTGCCTCTCGCAATCAGAGTTGTATCTATTCCGGCTTTTGTAAGGTATGCGGCTATTGCGCCTCCCGTTCCGCCGACACCTATAACAAGATATTTCACTGTTTTCAAATCCTTTCAAAAATACAACGAGTAAATTTTCGGCGCTTTTATCCGACCGTTTTCACCGTTTTGATTTCATCGCCCGTTTTAATGCGTGCCGTCTTTTTGCCGCAGGACGAATATACCGACAGACTCTTTATTTCGCCGTTTTCCCACGTGAAATCAAGAGAATATCCTCCGCGTGCACAAAGCCCTTTTACGCTGCCGTTTTTCCACTCCTCGGGGAGTGCCGGCAAAAGCTCTATGATATCATCGGAGCTGTAACACAGCATTTCGCAGACACCGCTTGTGTATCCGCAGTTTCCGTCCATCTGATACGGCGGATGGAAATCCCAAAGGTTCGGCGCGATGTTTTTGTTTATAAGCTCACGCAGCATTGAATATGCTCTGTTGCCGTCCTTCGCCCTCGCCCAAAGGTTTACCTTATTCGCCTTGCCCCAGCCCGAGCCGTTTGCGCCGCTCTTTTGCCCGAAGCCTCTGTCAAGTAGAGAAACTTTACAAGCCTCGATAAGCTCTGGAGTTTTATCGGTTATCGCGTTTCCGGGATAAAGTCCGAGCAAATGAGATGCGTGTCTGTGGCGGTTTTGGCAGGAATGAAGCTTATATTTAAGCTTTCTGAGCTTCAAGGACTTATACCATTCGTCCTCCTCATACCATTCCTTTATCTGACCCCAGCGCCCCTTTGTAATGGGCTTTAACTTTACACGCACTCTTTCAAGCTCAGCCGCAAAGTCGTCGTCTCCGAGAACCCTTGCCGCCTTTTCCGTATCGGTAAACAACTGCCATATAAGCGTCTGCTCGTATGTATTGCCTATGCTTATGGGCCCGTGCTCCGGAGAATAAGACGGAGACGAAACATATCTGTCCTGCTCTTTACTGTAAACAAGATTTTGAAGCCAAAAAACAGCATTTTCTTTCATCATGGGATATATGTCGGAGCGAAGATAGTCCGTGTCCTCGGTAAACGCATAATAATCAAAGCAATTCTGCATCATCCACGAGGATGCCGCCGGAGACCAGCCCCAATAGAAATCCCAACCGGGACAAGTCCAACCGAAGGGCGTGTTTTGAGTATGGCACACCCAGCCGTTCTCGGGATTTTTTTCATCGGAAACGATATTGTGGTAACACCGCGCGGTAACTCTGCCCGGCTCACGAAGCGACTCCATATAGCGTATCATCGGTTTTGCCGCGCCGAAAAGTCCCGTGACATACGCATGCCAATAGCACATTTGAAGATTTACGTTCAGATGATAATCACAGCTCCACGCAGGCGAATTGGAATTGTTCCATACGCCCTGAAGATTGGCTGGCAGCTCATCGTTTTCGGCAGAGCTTGAAATAAGCAGATATCTGCCGTATTGGCACAAAAGCTCTTCCAAGTACCGCCCGTCCTTTGAATCGGGGTTTTCACGGTATGAAGAAAGGAGTTTATCCGTATATTCGGTGCTTGTGAAGCTTGTAACCTCAAATGAAAAACGGTCAAACAGCGATTTGTATTCGGCAATCGCTTCTTTTTTAACCTCGTCATAGCCTTTTTTCAAAAATTCTTCTATTGCGGAATTTACTTTGCCTTCGGGCAATTCGCCTCTGTAATTCGGATATTCGTTTTTATAGTTTGTTCCGGCAGAGATGGCAAAAACAAGATATGAAGCGTCTTTAATGACGAGCTTACCGTCGCCTTTTACCATTTCACCGTCCGTTGTAACACAAAGGCGCGCATAGTATGCGAGGTCGTTATCCGAGAGCCTGCCGCACAAAATCAGGGAATTATCCTGCACTCTTATGCTGTCGGTCTCGTGAGACGCCGAAAATGAAATTTCGGTGTTCAACGCACCCTTTTTATCGGCGGTGATTTTTTCGGCGATAACCGACGGATTGTGCGACGCAAAACACTCGCGTATAAAGGAAACTTCGCCGCTCTTATATTTCACCGTGCAAACGGAATTTGTTATATCGAGCTGTCTTTCATAATCCGAAAAAACATCGTTAGGAAATTTGAGCACTATCTCCCCGAAATTCTGATATGCCCCGTAGCCGTCCTTTACGCCTACAAGCTTATCCTTAAATTTAAGGACGGACTTTTTATCACCGCGGCGCAGTGCTTCTCTGATTTTTTTAAGGTATTCATAGCTGTTTTCGACATTTCCGCCGATATAGTCCGTTCTGCTCTTTGACGGTCCGCCCGTCCAAAGAGTTTTTTCATTAAACTGCAAATGCTCCTCGGAAACACCTCCGAATACGCACATACCGAGCATGCCGTTGCCTATGGGCAAAACCTCGTTTTGCCATCCGTTTTCGGAATACTCCGCAGGCTTGTTATATTTGAGAACGTAATTTTTCAAGACAAACGCTCCTTACCGTTTTATTTATAAAAACAATAGCAAACGGAAGCAAAAAAGTCAATATTTGAGCCGTTTCACGGAAAATCTTTTTGTTTTTCCTTGACGAGCAGGCTCTTTTATTATACAATTTCAATGCTTTGAAAATCTCATAATCAAAGTTGTCAGTTCGAGATCCGCCTGACAGGGCAAATGCCCAAATCAAAACTAAGGAGTTTGAAAAATGAATAAGAAAAAAGATGTTAACTTTCTCGTCTGCGGTGCGGTAATTGCCGCTCTCTATGCCGCGCTGACCTATGCCGCATCCGCCGTAAATCTTGCCTACGGAGCGGTACAGTTCAGATTTTCCGAGGCTCTGACGGTTCTTGCGGCATACACACCGGCCGCAATACCCGGGCTTACAATAGGCTGTCTCTTGGCAAACCTCGGAAGTCCGTACGGCATTACGGACATAATATGCGGCTCGGCAGCAACGCTTTTGGCCGCCGTATTTACGTATCTCACGAGAAAGGTCAAGGTAAAGGGGCTGCCGCTTCTCGCACCGGTTTTTTCGGTAGTGTTCAACGCCGTTATAGTCGGGGCGGAAATAGCCGTATTTTTGCCCGAGGGCTTTACGTTCAAGGGCTTTCTTATACAGGCAGCATTTGTAGGTCTCGGCGAGCTTGTGGTATGCTACGCCGCCGGAATGCCGCTTTGCGCAGCAATAAACAAAACGGGACTTCGTAAATACCTTAAATAACTCTTATATATTGAAACAAGCTATCGGTTTGTGATAAAATAATCTCAGTAACGGCATCTGCTGTTTTTGAGATTATTTTTTTTGCGCCGATATGTCGGCAGGAAACGGGAGACGATGTCATAATGGCAAAAATAATAGTGGCAGACGATGAAATGCTCATACGGCGACTTGTGTGCGATTTCCTGATTAAAGAGGGTCACACGCCACTTGAGGCCGCGGACGGCAAAATGGCTGTAGAGCTTTTCAACCAAAATCCGGACACCGCCCTCATAATAATGGATATTATGATGCCCGAGCTCGACGGCTGGGAAGCGACAAGGGAAATAAGACGGCACTCTGCCGTGCCCATTATGCTGCTTTCGGCAAGAAGTCAGGACTTTGATCAATTAACCGGATTTGAAAGCGGTGCAGACGACTATGTAACAAAACCGTTTTCCCCTGCCGTGCTTATGAAACGAGTGGAGGCTCTTTTGCGCCGCTCCGGGAGCGGATTTGTCTCCGACACCGACGAGCTTTGGGGGCTGTCGGTAAACAAAGACGCGCACGAGGTCAAGGTCTACGGCGAAGCCGTTTCGCTGACGCTTAAGGAGTACAGTATTCTAATAAAGCTGCTCGGCTTTGTCGGCAGAGTTTACTCACGCGAACAGCTGCTTGACGATGTTTGGGGCTTTGACTACGACGGCGATATAAGAACCGTAGATTCTCACGTTGCAAGGCTTCGTACAAAGCTCGGCGACTGGGGAACAAAGCATTTACATACCGTATACGGCGTAGGCTATAAGATAGAGGAGTGAATATGAGCAAAGAGACTGAGAGTAAGCGCTTCATAAGTATAAGGCTGCGGCTGTTTTTACAGGTCGGAGCCATAGTTCTTATTGCCGTAATGCTGATACTCGCCCTCAACAAATGGTATCTCTCGTCAATATACATACTCAATCAAAAGCGTACCATGCAGTATCTTGCGGAGGAAATCGACACCTATGACGTTTCCGCCGCCGATTACAGCTCTAAAATCGCATTGCTCGAAAAAGACAACGGAGTTACCATAGACGTATATATGTCGGACGGCACTCCCCTTTACTACGGTGCCGTGCCTACCGGTATAACCGGAGGTAAAATAGTGATAAAGGACCGGCACGACAACCCCGACGGCTCTTTCTTTGAAATTCAGGAAAACGCTATGAGCGACACGCAATTCATAGTCTACGGAAAAAGTCTTAAATTCGGCGGAGACCTTGAGATGTACAGCAAAAAAACGACGATAGACTCATATGCCGATACAGCCATAAACGTAATGCTTATAACCAGCATACTCGCTCTTTGTGCCACGCTTGTTGCAATATATTTTTACTCAAAGAAATTTACAAAGCCGCTTATTGAAATGAGCAGCGTCACCGGCGGCATGGCAGATATGGACTTCTCAAAGAAATGCGAATACGGCGGAAACGATGAAATAGGCACTTTGGCAAGCAGTATAAACGAGCTGTCCGATTCGCTCAACAGCACGCTTGTCGATTTAAACGAGAAAAACCGCAGGTTGCAGGAAGATATAGAGAAAGAACAGCAGCTCGACAAAATCCGCAAGGATTTTATCTCTAATGTTTCGCACGAGTTGAAAACTCCGATTTCAATAATACAGGGCTATTCGGAGGGTGCCAAGCTGATGCTCGACAGCGGCGACACAAAAGGTGCTTCGGAATATTGTGAAATAATAACCGGCGAAACTCACAAGATGAATATGCTCGTTTTACAGCTTCTCGAGCTTTCAATGTATGAATCAGGTAACGTCAAGCTCAGTATGGATAAGATAGACATTCGCGCAGCCGCTGAAGAATACGGCGAAGAAAACCGATTAAAATTTGAGAGCAAGGGAATCAAATTTATAAATGATATTCCGAGCGACTGCTTCGGACTCGGCGACAGCGTTAAAATACGAATGGTATTTAACAACTACATATCGAACGCCTGCTCACACGTTTCCAGCGACAACATTATAAGAGTCTATAAAGGGCAAAGCCCTAATGAAGGCAGCATACGGATTTGCGTATACAACAGCGGAAGTCATATAGACAGAGATGATATGGATAAAATATGGATAAGCTTTTACCGCGCCGACAAGTCACATTCACGCGCAGAGGGGCGTTTCGGACTCGGCCTTTCGATAGTCGGTGCAATACAAAAGCTGCACGGCGAAAAATACGGTGCCGAAAACACGGACGACGGAGTTGTATTTTGGTTTGACATAAAAAAAGCCTGAGCTTGCGGAGGTGAATATTTTGCTTAAATTTGCGGATAGGCTTCTTTCCGTCTTTTTCCCAAAAAGGTGCAAATACTGCGGAGAATTGATAGTCCCGGAAAAAGACGTCTGTGAAAGCTGCGAAAGCTCCCTGCCGCGTATTTTGCCTCCGTGTTGCCGTTTTTGCGGTCACAGCAAAGAGGACTGCTCATGTAAGCAGGCAAAAAACGAATATACCGCCGTCGCCGCTCCGTTTTACTATGAGGGTGCAGCCAAAACCGCAATACACCGCCTGAAATTTGAGGGAAAGGATTTTGTTGCACGTACTCTCGCGCAGGATATGGCAAAAACCGTAAAAGAGCAATACGGCGAAAAGAAATTTGACATAATAACCTTTGTGCCGTTTTCAAAAGCCGAAAAACACGACAGGGAATTTAACCAGAGCGAGCTTTTGGCAAAACGGCTCGGTGAGGAGCTTTGTTTGCCGTGTCGGGAGATGCTCGTAAAGCTCTATGATGTTCCGCGCCAGCACACTCTCCCGGGAACCAAACGGCGCGGCAATGTATTCGGCATATTCGCGACAGCGGAAGAGTTTTCATATCTTGACGGCAAAACAATACTTCTTGCAGACGACATAAAGACCACCGGTTCCACACTTTCGGAGTGTGCTAAAATGCTGAAAATAGCAGGCGCAAAAGAGGTTTGCGCCGTAACCGCCGCCATAGCTAAAAGGATAGGATAACGGTATGGCATTTTACATATGCGATTGCAACCGATGAGCTAAACGTAAATTTCAAAAGCGGCAGTGATTAAAGCAATCGTCGGATACTCGCCCAAGCTTTGCAGTTCATTGGCTTTAGATATATATTAACTACAATTGTGCTGATACGTAACATATTTTTATCGGGTACAAAGTAAAAATCCCCTCTTGATGCGGAGTACACATCAGGAGGGGTATTTTTTCGGTAAAAACAGAGCACCTGCTTTTCGCCGGATATTCAGCTTTCTCTCACATTAGATGCACAGCGGTTAATAATGCTCGGCAGTTTGTGTATATCATTGGGTATTTTCAAGATACCGAACGCACTGCTCTGTAACATAGTCTTTATCAAGCGATAGGCTGTCCGAATATTTAATGTTTAAGTAAACAATCGACTTACCGTTGAAAAACAGAAAAGAACCATAGTTGAATCCATTGGAAGAGTCGATGATACGGGCACACCCCTGTACATCATCATTGATTTGTTCGACTTTGGTATCCGTCAAGTCAAAAGTGTTAAGCAAATGAAATGAATATAATAATTCACATATAGGTTTTGGCACATTAAGTATACCGCTTCCGGCAATACTTATAAGTGTAAAATCTCCGCCGTCATTGTTTTGTTCGCCGCGGAAAACAAACGAACGGTTCTGGTCGGTAATATATGTATTACCGAATACAAAATTACGCGTGTTATGTTCATTCCCTTTTGAGCTTGGAACGGATAAATCGGCGTCGGCACTGTCAAGTCCAAATAAGGCTTGAGTACCGAAAGTATTTAAAAATCTTTCTTTTTCGGCTTTCCCGTTTTTGCCGCAAAATGTCACAATCAGAGAAGCACACACGGCAATAACAATCGCCGCAATCATAAGCGCCGTATAAACATTTAATATCTTTTCCAACGCGGAATGCTCCTTTTTGGTAAGGGCAAAGGAAAGATAAAGAATACAGTATACCAACAATAATGCGACACTCGGAAAATACAGGTAAAATGAAGCGACACTCAATGACGAAAGGTCAAATTGGGGAACGCTCAGAACAAATAGACCGACAAGAATCAGAATAAATAAAACAACAAAATTTAAAACCGCAACTTTTTTATTTGCCTTTTTTATCATAATTATAACCGTCTCCTTCCAATTTCATGCATATATAGCGATGAGTTCATCAAACATATGCTGCAATGCATCGCTTTCCGAAGGAAATCCAATGCATTCATACTCTTCTCCCCTCTCTCTTATAAACGTTTCCCAGCGAAGTTTGTTTTTTCGTATGTTATAGCCATCGTTTGTACTGCTATCAAAAGAAACGATTTCCGGTGGTATTCCGTTTTCTTTTAGACGTGCAATAAACTCATTTCTGTCCATATCTCACTCTCCAAATATTTTTAACATACCATCAGCAAGTAATTGGTCAACTCTACCATCTAATAACAAGTACTGTGTGCCTCCACCAATTTGGCTAAACCAAGGTGCAACTGTACCACTTAACGCTTGTATAGGCTGTGTTATTTGCAAATATGTGAGCATTTCAATGTAACAGTCTTTGGATTCCATTCGTTACCGGATGTACAGTCAACCGATATATCGCAATCAAATTCCAATGTTTTGAAAATTTCGTCTACCTGACTTTGGGTTAAATCTTTTTTTACCCAAACAAGCGATTCAAAAGTTTGCTGTGAGTGCGAGCTTACGGAAGGGCCATACCAATAGCCCCAATCTGTATTAACCTCTGTAATAACGACATCAGAAGAATACTGTCCGCAAATATGTGTGCTTTCAATGTTATAATCCGAATCATTTTTTAAAGTGTATTTGATTGTATACGGAACATAGTCACTGATTTTAAAATCTGTTCTTACCACAGTATCGCCTGTGCCGTTATCATTGATTTTATACTTACAAAAAACATCGCAGTTGTTAACGGTATAAGCGGGAAATTTGCTCAAATCATTTTCATTCGTCGGATAAAATTCAGACCACGAAATATTGATTTTTTGAATGTTTTTATTTATGGTTGCCTCACGGTATTTATGCACGGATATTACAGCAACCGCAATCAAAATCAGCACTATTAAAATTACCGATACAACAGTAACGGCCTTCTTATTTTTCTTGTTTTTCATATAATATTCCTTTCAAATCCAACAGAACAGTTATATGAATTTAAGAATTCATATATAAGCTTACACGGACGCACCTGTCAAAGCCCATTACGCGCATTTGAGCAGATTATAAAATCTACACTACAACAACCGAATACGGTATATCCAAATCGACCAAATTTGTTGACACGGCAATACCCGTTTTACCGTCAACTATATAGACATCGGAGCACTCGCCCAAAACCTGTCTTTTACATTTGACGGCAAGCTTGCCGTCCGACGAAGCTTGAACAAATGTAGCGGATTTGCCGTATTTCTGCTGCTTACCGCCGTAAACCGACACAGCCATCGTCTTATAATTGCCGCTTTTGTCTTTATATAAAAATCGGTTATCTGTATTAAGTCCCACGGCAATAGTATCATCAGGATTAAATGTAAAAACGTCGGTTTCCTGTCCGTCACAGTCGAGCACAAGAGAGACGTTTCCGTCGTTTTCCTGCCTTAAATATACCAAATCCCCTTTATCGGTAATAAACATTTTTAAACGGTATTTATGGGTATAAACATTGTCTTTATATAGGTTTTCGGTATTATCCGCTGTACTTAAACGGTAAATTTTACCGTTTGTCAAGCAATAAATGCCATCGTCGGTTGCCGCAATTTCATCGGGGCAAAAGCTTAATTGATATGTTTTTTCAATATTGCCGTTCTTTATCAGTAGCACATCATAAAGTGAATTTTCGCCCTTGGAAACGCAGCAATATTCCCCGCCGATATACTTGCCGACAAGCAAATATTCCGAATATCCGTCAAAAGAAATCCGGGTTTCCGCTTTCTCGGAAATTTTATAGGAAATCAACTTATCATTTACATCGGCATAAATCAAACTGTGCTTTGATATGCTGTTCCTTTTGAGCATAACCGAAGTCGCCGCTCCGAGAGCAATCAGAACAGCACAAAGCGATATTATTAAAATCTTCTTGTTTTTCATATTTTCCCCCACTTGTTTTTTATAAAGAACACAATATGTGTTACTTCCGCAATTCGTTGTTTATGTACAAGATATTATATTATTGTTTTGATAATTTGTCAATATTGACCACAACGACGATGTTGTAATTCTAAAATGTTTTGCTACTGCATAAGTATGATATAAGCGACACCCGTAAACATACAAGAACACCCCTACTTTCAAAACGAAAGCAGGGGCGTTTTTGCGTTATGGATAATAAAGATGTTACATATCAGTACAAATATAGCTAACAAACGCCTAAAATGCGCCGACAAGTAATAAGTGTAGGCGAATAATATCGTTTTAACGCTTTTCCTTCACCTTTGTAATAATTCCTACAACAAATATAGAAGCTATAAATATGCCACTGGATATTAAAGCTACATTAGAGCTGATTTTTTCCAAATGAGTATTTGATTGATATTCCTCTATAATTCTGTTAATCATTAAAACAATAGAGTTAACAACCATGAAATACACAAGTATTTTCCAAGGTACTTTAACCCTTCTGTATTTTATTATATAATAAATACCTATAACAATAAGTGTCAACATCAAGCCTACGTATGTTGGCATATTCATAGATTTTATTATATGAAACAATATATAGTCCTCCTTTTAATAGCCAATCCATGCTTTTTCCCAACGGTCTTCTCCAATAGTTAGCGCAGCACCAATACCGATTGTTAATATAGCACCGGCAACAACCGGAAGATTGAAGCACCCAATTATGACTCCATTTTGAAAAATCTTCTGTCTACTCAAATTATATAAAAAGTTTCGGTGAAAGTCAAAAAGAAATTTACCGCTGCACAGTACGGCGTTTTCTCCAATTATCACAGCATTTTTTCGGGACTTGCAAATACGGCTTTTCACAATCATATTCTTAATATGAAAGAGAGGTCGATTTTAATGCTTTTGGAGCTTTTATCCGCCATAACCACAAAAATGCTTTATTTGATTCTGCATATTGAAAATGCCGGGTCATTTCCGAAGCCGCTGTCAGCAAAAGAAGAAAAAAAGGCTCTTGAACAAATGGCTTCCGGTGACACAGGAGCCAAAAATCGCCTGATAGAGCACAATCTGCGGCTCGTGGCGCACATAATTAAAAAATATTATTCAAATTACTCCGACCAAGAGGATCTTATTTCAATCGGCACAATAGGGCTTATAAAAGGCATAAACAGCTTTGATTACACCAAGGGTACACGCCTTGCAACATACGCCTCGCGCTGTATTGAAAACGAAATACTCATGCACTTTCGCAGTCAAAAAAAGTCGGCTCAGGATATTTCCATGAGTGAACCTATTGATACGGATTCCGAGGGAAATCCACTGACACTCTCGGATATTGTCTATACAGACGATACCATTGCAGATGATTTGGATAAAAAAATCAAAATAGAAAAGCTGCGCGAATATATCGACGAAATGGAAGACTCTCGCGACAGAGAGATAATTTTAAAGCGATACGGGCTTTTTATGTCAAAGCCGATGACGCAGCGTGAAATCGCCGAAGAAATGGGAATTTCGCGCTCCTATGTTTCCCGAATAGAAAAAAGGGCATTAAAAAAGCTCCGTGAAAAATTCACGGAGTAAAAAAAGGCAAAAAAATAGCTCCCCTATTGGAGAACTACTTTCATAAAATGTCGGCATCGACCTATTTTCCCGGGCCGCTTCCAGCCAAGTATTTTCGGCACGAATGAGCTTAACTACCGTGTTCGGAATGGGAACGGGTGGACCCTCATCGTAATAAACACCGACTTTTGAGAAACTTTGTTTTTGAACTCATCTCTCAAGTGCGAGAGTAAGTATATCACAAGGTTTCTCAAATTGCAAGTGTTTTTTGCAAAAAAGTTTAAAAAATTTTAATATTTTTAAAATTATTCCGAAATAAGCGTTTTTTCGATTGTGCCGACGTAAATTCTGTGGTAATCTTTATTTGTATACCACTTTTCTATTGAGCTGTCCAAAAATCCGTCGGGAGTCATATCCTTAAACGCTACCTTTTTGCAGACAAGCACTTTCTTAGCCTGCTTGAATGTGACGGCATTATCTATATATTCCGGGACAAGACCCGTCTCGGCAGCCTTATCAATATCCCTGCCCGATTTTGCACCGCATATGCCGAGCTCCTTTTTATATTCGCCGTCGAAGAACGAGAGCGTGAACTCATCGTATTTTTCCATAAATTCGAGGGTATATCTCTGAGGACGGACAAAAACAAACACTACATCCTTGCCCCAAAGCTCTCCTACGCCGCCCCACGAAACGGTCATAGTATTCCAATCGCCCTCTTTGCCTGCGGTCAAAAGAGCCCAATCATCGCTTATCATTTGTATCGGCGAACGGTCCAGCTCGCGCACGTTTATTTCTTTAAACATATTTATCAACTCCGTTAAAACATTTCTTTTTATAATATATTACGAAACGAGGAAAAAATCAATGACAGAAGTAAAAGGTTTTTTGAGAGATTTCAGACTCAGCGTCCCCGAAGCTATTTATACCTGCAACGGGATTAAAATATGCGGCAGACGAATAAAATCGGTTCTGTTTTCAACCGATGTCAGCATAATAAGAAATTCCAACGCCGACGCGGTTATTGCCGTGTACCCGTTTACGCCGCAGCCTGTCATCACTCAGGCAGTAATGATGGCAGCGGACACGCCGGTATTTGTCGGAATAGGCGGCGGACTTACAAAGGGCGAGCGAGTTCTCGGCCTCGGCAGACACGCCGAATATCAAGGCGCGTTCGGCGTTGTTGTAAATGCACCGACGCCTAATTCAACCGTTAAGGAGCTTAAGGAGGCTCTTGACATACCGGTTATTGTCACCGTGGTTTCAGAGGAGGACGATATTGCCGGAAGACTTGAGGCGGGTGCAGAGATATTCAACGTATCCGCGGCGTCTAAAACTCCGGAGCTTATCGAAAAAATCCGCAAAAAATATCCCGATATACCGATAATGGCAACGGGCGGTCCCACAGACGAAACCATCAAGGCCACAATCGCCGCCGGCGCAAACGCCGTAACATGGACGCCGCCGACAAACGGAGAGGTCTTTAAAGACATTATGGACGCTTACCGCAAGCATCAGGAGCACCCTACATATTAAACGTCACACATCCCACTCATAGTCGCGAAGCTTACCCTCGCACAGTAGCTTTGGGTAATTCCATTGGCGTAAAACCTCGTACACACCTATCGCCACGGAATTTGAGAGATTTAGGCTGCGCGCGTCGGGATTATTAAGCATAGGTATTCTCACAGAGGTCTGCGGATTATCGTGTAAAAGATTTTCCGGCAGACCTTTTGTTTCCTTTCCGAAGAAAAGATATACATTGTCGGGATATTTTACATCGGTATGACGATGAGTCGCTTTTGTCGTGAAATAATAAAAGTTTCCGTTATCCGGATTTTTGCGAAAGAACTCTTCGAGGTTCTCATAATATGTTATATCCAAAAGGTGCCAATAATCGAGACCGGCACGCTTCAACTTCCTGTCGTCGATTTTAAAACCCATGGGGCCTACAAGGTGAAGTCTTGCGCCTGTCAGAGCGCACGTACGTGCCACGTTTCCGGTATTCTGCGGAATTTCCGGTTCGACCATAACCACATTCAATATCATTTTTATCACCGTTTTCAAAAAATTTCAAAAACAATTTTACCATATTTTTCAAAAATATAAAGAACTAAACAGTATTTTTACCGTCCGTTTTGCACAAGATACTAATACAATCTTATAAAACGGAGGAAAAAATAATGAATAACAATATGAATTCGGCAATGAAAACAGTAGGCGTGAGTCTGGCCGTGGGAACGGCGGCCGCGGTAATGTCAACCGCCGCTAAATCGTCTTCGAGAAAACGCAAGATGAAAAAGGCGGCAAAAAAGGCGGCAAACACCATAAATACCATTGTCGATAATATGCAGGATATGATAAAATAGTCGTATCAAAGCATTCTCTGAGCAAAGCGGTTTTCGCCGCTTTGTTACATAGGAGGAAGAAAAAATGAAAAAAATTCTCTGTATTTTTTCCGCATTACTGATAGTGTTCGGAGCAGCTTTTTTCGGATGCGGAAAAAAGAATGATAAAGCCGCTGCCGAGCAGAGCGAAACCGCCGCCCCCACGACAGAAAGCACGACCGCTCCCGACCCGAAGCCGGTTTTATCAGGCGACGCCGCTTTAAAAGACGGCGAAACCTACACGGGTAGGGCTCCGCTGCCGCTTGTCGATTTTAACGTTTCCGATCCCGAAAACACACGCGGTCTTTCGACCGAAAAGCACGGCTACGGCTACGGCATAGCGAAAGACGGCAAGCCGAACGATATATCCGTAAACAATCAAAAATACTTTGAGACAAACGGCTACAAAGCGCTTTGCCTCGACACAAAATCAACTGACAAGGTATTATACCTTACATTTGACTGCGGCTACGAAAACGGCTACACGGCAAAAATTCTTGACACATTAAAGGAAAAACAGGTTACCGCCGCATTTTTCTGCACACTTCCGCAGGTAAAGGAAAATCCCGAAATCATAGCGCGAATGATAAACGAAGGCCATATTGTCGGAAATCACTCCGTAACCCACCCCTCATTCCCGACCTTAACAAGACTCCAAATGGCAAACGAAATCAAGGGCATGGACGATTATTTAAGAACCTATTTCGGATACAGCGCGCCGTTTTTCCGTTTCCCGATGGGAGAATACTCCGACAGCGCACTTGACGCGGTAGGTTCGCTCGGATACACAAGCGTATTTTGGTCTGTGGCGTATTCCGATTGGGATTTGAAAAAGCAAAAAGGCGAAGAATTTGCATTTAACACCGTTATGTCAAGGCTGCACCCCGGAGCCGTAATACTTCTGCATGCGGTATCTCCCGACAATGCGGCGGCTCTCGGCAGAATTATTGACTCGGCAAGAGAGCAGGGATACACATTTAAGTCGCTGTACGACTATCCGCAGGAATAATAATCAATCATACAAACAACAAAAACCGCTTCTCGCCGAAACGAAAAGCGGTTTTATTTATCTTATTCAGTCGTTGTTTGTGGCGACTATATTTACCCCTGTGCCGAGAACATCTTCGATTACAACATCTCCGATTGAGACGGGAGCTTTAAGTGTGACCTTATTTATTTCGGTCATACATTCGAAAATCTTCTCCTTGGGTATAGGCGAGCTTGTCTTTACCGGCACTACGGGAAGTCTGCCTCCCTCAACCTTAACTGTGGAGGTTACCATTCTTTCGGGGTGTGTGCACTCGGCTCTCGCGTAAGCGTCACCGCGTTTACACGTGTTTCCCGTAACGGAAAGAACTTCTCCGCTGTCTGACAGCTCAACCGTTATGGAACAGCCGATAGGACATGAAACACATACAAGTTCTTTTTTAGCCATATTACGCATCCTCCTTTACGGAAACTACCATGGTGCTGTCTACGGGCAGAGAATGGATAATATCAGCCTTAATCGGAACATATTCCATTTCGCCGGGGCACATTTTCTTTTTCTTCTTGGTATAGATAACCTCGCCGTTGCAGGTAATGGTGAGAGTTACGTTTTTAAGGACTCTGCCAACGCGGAAATAGAGCTTAACGTCCTTATCGGTATCGTGGGAAATTCTCTGCGGAACTATGTATCTTACGCCGTTTTCGCCCTTTGTATTTACAAATTCGTCGCAGTTCTTTTCACCGCGGATATATTTTGCGGCACCTGCGCCTGCAAGCTGGCTCTCCTCTGTTACATAGTCAACAAGATCGTGCACCTGCAAAACGTTTCCGCACGCAAACACGCCCTTGTGCTTTGTCTCACGGTATTCGTCAACTATCGGGCCGTTTGTTATACGGTCAAGCTCGATACCGGCATTCTTTGAAAGCTCATTTTCGGGAATGAGTCCTACCGACAGCATAAGCGTGTCACAGGGTATATATTCCTCCGTGCCGGGAATGGGCTTCAAATGCTCGTCTACATTGGCAACGGTAACACCCTCAAGACGGTCCTTGCCGTGAGTGCTGACAACCGTGCAGGAAAGGCGAAGCGGAATACCGAAGTCCTCAAGGCACTGAACGATATTTCTCGTAAGTCCGCCCGAATACGGCATAAGCTCGCAAACAGCCTTAACCTTCGCACCCTCTAAGGTCATACGTCTTGCCATAATAAGACCTATATCGCCCGAGCCTAAGATTACAACAGTTTTACCCGGCATATATCCGTCAATATTAACGTATTTCTGAGCGGTTCCGGCGGTCATAATACCCGACGCACGGCAGCCTGCTATTGAAAGCGCACCTCTCGGTCTTTCACGGCAGCCCATTGCAAGCACAACAGCCTTTGCCTTTATTGTGAGAAGCCCGTCCTTATTGTTAACGGCAGTTACAACGTTGTCATCTGAAATATCAAGAACCATTGTATCGACTTTAACGTCAATGTCGGTTTCCTTAACCTGCTTTATGAATCTGCCGGCATACTCGGGGCCGGAGAGCTCCTCGCCGAAGTAATGCAGACCGAAGCCGGTGTGTATGCACTGCTCAAGTATACCGCCGAGAGTATCGGCACGTTCCAAAATAAGGATTTTTTTAACTCCCTTGTCATAGGCCTCAAGCGCAGCCGCCATTCCGGCAGGGCCGCCGCCTACAACTACTAAATCATAACACGTTTCCATTATTCCACCTCATTTCGTCCTGTCAAAGATAATCTTTGACTCGCCGCCGAATTTTGTTATCTCGTTCATCGGAACGCCGAGTTCCTTCGAAAGTATCTCGACTACCTTTGAGCCGCAGAAGCCGCCTTGGCACCTGCCCATACCTGCTCTTGTGCGACGCTTAACCCCGTCAACGTCTCTTGCGCCTACGGGAGCGTGTATGGCGTCGAGAATTTCGCCCTCGGTAATGGTCTCGCAACGGCAGATAATCCTGCCGTAACGCTTATCCTTTGCAATAAGCTTTTCACGTTCTTCCTTTGTCATATTGCGGAAACGAACGGGTGCCGGACGACTGCCGTTAAAGTCTGCTTTCTTTTGGGGAGCGGCCTTTTCGGCGAAAAGCTCAGCGACATATTTTGCAATGGCGGGCGCAGCGGAAAGACCCGGCGATTCTATACCCGCAACATTGATAAAGCGGTCGTTTTTATCGGAATAGCCTATGATAAAGTCATCCGTAACAGGATGCGCTCTGACACCTGCAAACGATGTTATTGCGCCTCTGACATTTACGTTCGGAACGGATTTCAAAGCCTTAGAGAGAATAAACTCAAGACCCTCGGGAGTTGTATCCACATCGTCCTTATTATCCTCATCCGTCGCCGACGGGCCGACAAGAAGGTTGCCGTCAACCGTAGGAGTTACCAATACGCCCTTGCCCATTTCGTTGGGGCACTGGAATACGGTGCGGTCAACAAGATGGCCGAAGGACTTATCGAGAAGATAATACTCGCCTTTACGGGCTACTATCTTTATGGAATCGTCGCCTATCATACGGGCAACCTCGTCGCTGTGAGTACCTGCGGCATTTATTACATATGACGCGGTTATATCGCCCTTCGTGGTATCGAGAACAAATTCCGAGCCGTTAAAGCTTATTGCCTTTACAAGACAATTTCTTATAAATTCAACGCCGTTTTCGCAAGCATTCTCGGCCGCCGCTATTGTTAACTCATACGGGCATACTATACCCGCGGATTTTGAGTAAAGTGCGCCGACTGCCTCGTCGCTGATATTCGGCTCAAGCTCATGTAGCCTCTTTGAATCAATTATTTCGAGCTCGGGAACGCCGTTTTTAATTCCGCGGTCATACAGAAGATGCACATGCTCCATTTCCTTTTCGGAAAAAGCGACTACCAAAGAGCCGTTATTTCTGTACGGAACATTCAGCTCTTTACAAAGCTTAGGCATAATAGCCGTACCCTCAACATTCAGCTTTGCTTTCACGGTACCCGACACAGCATCAAAGCCGCCGTGGACGATTGCGCTGTTTGCCTTGGTAGTTCCCATTGCAATGTCGTTACACCTTTCAAGCACTGCTGTCTTTACGTCATATTTCGAGAGTTCTCTCGAAATAAGAGCGCCGACAACGCCGCCGCCTATAACGGCAACATCGTACTTCATAAAAAATCCACCCCTTGTTTTTATTCAGCTTAGTGAGACTTCACTAATCTATATCCTGGCCGGCAAAATCGTCCTTATCCTGCTTGCTGACAAGAACAATGTCTCCCGAGCCTTTGGTCCCAGTGAGTATTTCCGATATTTTCCTGTTGAGTCCGAGAAATTCATCTCTGAAAGGAAATGTATCGGCGTAATATGTATCAAAATCCGAAGTATAGCTCTTATCAAAAAGTGCCGTGAACGAAAACTTGGGCTTTGCCGCAAGCTTTCTGTTTTCCTCTTCGGATACGGTTTTATCGGTATCGAATATTGATATAAGTCCTACAACGGTCAAAACAAGCGCAAAAGCGAGGCTTAAAACCGCCCTGCCCGCGTTTGACTGCGGACTGAATAAGCCGTGTCTGTGCGCGGCACAGTAGCTTTTTATATGCAAAAAAGGTCTTCCCTTCGTTAAAATCTGAAATAGAGGAACGGATTATAGCTGTTGCCGACAAGCGACGCCGTTGAAATTGCAAGCGAAAAAATCACAAACAAAACCGATAATACGTCCACGGTAACTTTTCCGCTTCGCGTCTTTGAAAGAGAGCAGGCAAAATTTTTGATGCGCGGCAAAAGCGGCATAGCACACACGGCACCTATTATAAGCAGCACCGCATAATTTACAATTACGGTCTTTTCCGTAAGCGTAACAAATCCGTTTGCGGCACCGAACGCCGCTTTGAAAAAGTATTTAATCTTGGACAAGTCGTCGAAATAGAAGAACACCCATCCGATAATTACAATAATCAGCGAATAAATATGCCCGACTGCTCGCGGCAATTTCTCGAGAAACTTTCCGATATACATTTTTTCAAGCATCAAGAACACAAAATAATAAAGTCCCCAAAGGACAAAGTTCCAACTTGCACCGTGCCAAAGACCGGTGAGAAGCCAAACTATAAGCATATTCAGCGCCCAGTTTTTACGATTACCGCCAAGCGGTATGTAAAGGTAATCTCTGAAAAACGACGACAGCGTTATATGCCAGCGGCGCCAAAAGTCAGAAACAGACACGGCGTAATACGGGTAATTGAAATTCTCGGGGAACGAAAAGCCGAACATATGCCCGAGGCCTATTGCCATATCCGAATAGCCCGAAAAATCGAAGTAGATTTGCAGGGTGTATGAGATTATACCTATCCACGCTCCCGCGCTTGAAAGCCCGGTCAAATCTCCGCCTATGAGCTTTTCCGTGAGCTGACCCGCAAAATTTGCTATAATTGCCTTCTTCAAAAGTCCGGCCGAAAAACGCATAACACCGGCGGAAATATTTTTCAGCGTGACTGTACGCTCTTCTATTTGCTCCTCCACATCGCTGTATCGAACTATGGGTCCTGCTATCAGCTGCGGGAACATAGACACATACAAGAGCAATTTGTAAAACGACGGCTGTACCTTGACGCTGCCGCGGTATACGTCGATAACATAGGTAAGTGCCTGAAAGGTATAAAATGAAATTCCTATCGGCAGCGCAAGCTTGAGGTTCGGCAAATTCAGCGAAAAAAGAGAATTAACATTTTCGCTGAAAAACGAAGAATATTTAAAAAGCGCGAGCGAAGACAAAGTTATAACCGCCGCAAGAGTGAGAAAAAGCTTTGACTGCCATCTGCCGCGAAAGCGTTCGATAAGAAGCCCGAAAACGTAATCCACAAACGCGGTGGCAATCATCAGAAATATATATTTAGGCTCGCCCCATGCATAAAACACAAGAGAAAAGACAAGCAAAATCACGTTGCGCGAGGATGTTTTTTGCACTATGTAATAGCAAATAAAGCACAGCGGTAAAAACAGGTATAAAAAAGTCAGACTTGAAAAGACCAAAAGATATCACCACAAACATATATTAGCTTTAGTATTGTATCACAAAATTCTCAAAATTAACAGCCTTTTTTGATAAATATTATCAACGCACCGTATTTCAGCTTCAAAGACGTATTTTTCACGAAACTTTTTCTATTTCCGTCTTCAATCTCGCTATTATTCGTTTTTCCAATCTTGAAATATAGCTTTGGGAAATGCCCAAGATATCCGCCACTTCCTTTTGAGTGTGTTCATTATATCTGCCGAGACCGAAGCGCATATTCATAATCAGCTTTTCACGGTCCGGCAAGGCGTCAACCGTTTTTAAAAGGAGCTTCTTCTCGTCATCGTATTCGATATTTCGATTTACTTCGTCCGGCTCGCTGCCGAGCACATCCGACAAGAGCAACTCATTCCCGTCCCAATCGACATTCAACGGCTCATCTATGGAAACATCGCCCTTATGCGAATTTGTTTTGCGAAGATGCATAAGTATTTCGTTTTCGATGCAGCGCGAGGAGTAAGTAGCAAGCTTGATGTTTTTTTCGGGTCTGAAGGTGTTTACGGATTTAATAAGACCTATTGTACCAATCGAAATCAAGTCCTCTACCGGCACACCGGAATTTTCAAATTTTTTTGCAATATAAACCACAAGTCTCAGGTTGTGAGTTATAAGGGCTTGCCTGGCCTTTTCGACATCGTTTCCGTTACCGATGAGTATATCGGACAGCAGCTTTTCCTCCTCCTTTTTTGAAAGCGGCGGAGGCAGCGTCTCAGGTCCGTTTATGTAGTGTACGTCATTTAAAAGGAAAAGCTTTTTAATCTTTGCCAGCAGTTTTTTTAGCGCGTTCATTTTTTTGGTTTCCCTCTCTTATCTCAAAAATTTTCGGCCCTAAAAGCACCGAATAATCACCTGAAGAAAACGGAGTCTTACTCTCCGCCAAAATGACATTTTTTACTTCTCTTTCTTCTTTTTTTCCGATTACCGTAACCGAATCTATAAGCACGGCTCGCAGTATACTCTCACCGCCTACCGTTCCCGCCGGAATCAGTCTGATGCTTCCGTCATCGGCATTTATCGGCAGAGCGGCTTCTCCGTCAATAAACGAAAAGATTCCCTCCGGCACAAGCTTTTTCACAACAGAGCGTTCGGCTATAATTACGGGCGTATCCGAGAAGCCGTCGGAGAGAAGATTTCCCGTATCAAAAAGCGCCTTTGTAAAAACAGCCGCTCCTTTATTACATAGTTTTACGTCAAAAAGCTTGTCGTCGGGCGAATTTCGTTTTAAAAGCTTTGAAAAAAGCGTCAAAACCACATAGCAGACAACCGTAGACAAAACGAGAAGCTTCACATCTATATCAAAATAGACCGCGGCGTTGTTATACACCATACCGCTCGGCTTAAAAACGAGCCAGACGGCAAGCATAAGTCCGGCGAAAATAAAATTCACGGCAAAAAAAGCGGCAAATTCTTTTATGAACACCGTAATTTTTTTCGGCGCAAAGGCAATAAGAACCAAAAGCACCGACATACAGAAATTCATAAAAACAGACAGTATATTCGGAATATTGGGCAAAAAAATCACAAGAGAGTATGCCCCGCCCGTAAACGCGCCTGCCGCAAGCCGTATTCTTTTCGGCTTTAGCCTTACAATCAGCGAGGCCGCTGACAACAAAAAATAGTTTATAAAGATATTTATTACAACAAGCACATCTACATATATTTTCGTTTTAATCACTCCGCAAGGCAAAAAATCAATACTGTTCTTTTTGTAATTATACGATAAAACCTCTCCGTAATTTGTCGCATTGTGCAAGGCAGAAAAAAAGCTCCGAAGCACACAAGGCTTCGGAGCTTATAGTTGTATTTTAATTTATTTTAATTAAAGAAGGCTTGCGGCGTCCTTATCGAGATAAATCTCGGTATCGCGATGGAACTGAAGAATCGACGCCGGACAAGCGGGCGAAACCTCACCGTCAACGAGAGCCTTTACGGCGTCTGCCTTGGCTTTGCCGGTAGCTATAAGTATAATTTTTTTCGCGCTCATAATAGAACCGACGCCCATGGTAAGCGCATAGTGCGGCATGGGGTTTTCGTCAAAATATTTTGAGTTAGCCTCAATGGTACTCTCTGTAAGCTTTACCTTAAACGAGCCCTTTGTAAAATGATTTGACGGCTCATTAAAACCTATATGACCGTTTCTGCCGACGCCGAGAAGCTGAATATCAATACCTCCGGCATCCCTTATAAGCTTATCATAGGCACGGCACTCCTCATCGACATCATCGGCGTTGCCGTTCAGGAAATGCACATTTTCTTCTTTTATATCAGTATTATTAAAAAACTGAACGTGCATAAATGTGTAATAGCTGTTTTTGTCGTTTTTGGGCAAAGCCACATATTCATCAAGGTTAAAAGTTTTGACATTTTCAAGACTTACAAGTCCGTTTTTATACTGCTCGCAAATATATTTGTAAGTCGGTATCGGAGACGCTCCCGTGGCAAGTCCGAGTACGATACCCGGCTTTGCATTGACGGCTTTTACAAATTCCGAGCCGACCTCTTTTCCTATTTCTTCGGCATTGTCATAAATTTTGATTTCCATGTTTTTCACTCCGTATGCTTTAAACTCATAAACGCCTATTATTATAGCATAACAAAGACTTTTTTCAACATTTATTTACCTGTCGCGCAAAATATGATACAATTAATCAAAAGCGAATACGGAGGAAAACCATGATAAACTGCGGCACCGATATTGTAAAAATATCAAGGCTTGAAAAGGCGTTGGAAACGCCCGGCTTCTACGAAAAGGTTTTCGGCAAACGCGAGCGTGCGGAATTCGAAAAACGCGGCGCAAGGCTTGAAAGTCTCGCCGCCGCCTTTGCGGCAAAGGAAGCATTCGGCAAAGCCCTGGGAACCGGAATACGCGGCTTTTCCCTGTGCGAAGCGGAAGTTCTGCATAAGGAAAACGGCGCACCGTACCTTTTTCTGTCCGGAAAAGCAAAAGCCGTATCGGATAAAATACACGCCGAATTCTCGCTGTCGCTCTCGCACGACGGCGACTATGCCACGGCATTTGTAATCTGCGTTACGAAAGGTGAAAACATATTATGATGAAAATATTGCCGTCAAATGAAATCAGAGAGATAGAGGCGAAGGCAAACCAAAGCGGTATATCGTATTTAAGGCTTATGGAAAACGCCGGCAGCGCCTGCGCCAAGGCGATACGCAAGAAATTCGACAAGACGACAAGACGAAACGTAACCGTTGTGTGCGGCAAGGGCAAAAACGGAGGAGACGGCTTTGTAATAGCGCGAAAGCTCGCCGAAAACGAATATAATGTCAACGTTGTGCTCACATCACGCGAGCCGTCCGTCGGAGACGCAGGCGAGATGCTGTCGCGAATTCGCGGCACGGATATAGGCATCTATCTTTACGACGATGACACCGAGCTTTGTGAAGAGCTCATAGTCGGAGCCGACATTACTGTTGACGCTGTTTTCGGAACCGGATTCAAGGGAGCCGCCGACGAAAAGAACGCGCGCATCTTCAAGGCTATATCAAAAAGCCTCGGATACACCGTAAGCATTGACATACCGAGTGGCATCGAGGCCGATTCGGGATATGTAAAAGGTGCTGCCGTTAAGGCTCAAATGACAATAGCGGTTATGGCGCTGAAAAATTCACTTGTGACATTCCCGGCTGCGGAATTCGCAGGCAATGTTATAGTGGTACCGATAGGAATCCCTGAGGAAATATTCAGCGAATACACGGGAGCTTATACCCTGAGTCCCGATGAAATACGCTCTAAATTTCCGCACAGAAAAGAAAACGCAAACAAGGGTGACTTCGGCAAAGGCCTTATTATTGCCGGAAGCTACGATATGCCGGGAGCCGCGGTCATAGCGTCTGCGGCAGCCGTAAACAGCGGAGCGGGGCTTATAAAGCTCGCCTTTCCGGATAAAGCGTATCCCGCGGTAACCTCATCATGTCCGGAAAAAATACTGTTGCCGCTTATGACAAACAATAACGGCAGAATTTCATCGCAAAACATTAAAAAGATAGAGGACGAGCTCGGCAAATGTGACGCCGTTTTAATCGGCTGCGGAATGGGCTGCGACCACGACACCGCCGCCATAGCGGAAGCCGTGCTGAAAAGCTCCGCCGTGCCCGTAATAATAGACGCAGACGGCATAAATGCCCTTAAAGACAATATAAATGTTATAAAGAGCTGTTTGTCTCCGGTAGTCATAACCCCTCACCCTGGCGAAGCCGCAAGAATTCTCGACTGCACGGTCGGCGAAATCGAAAAAGACAGAAAAGCCGCCTGCAAGGCCATATTCGAAAAAACGGGCGCGGTGGTTGTGCTCAAAGGCTCGCGCACAATTGTGACCGCTAACGGAATAGACTTCTACGTAAATCTCACCGGTAATCCCGGTATGGCAACCGCAGGCTCAGGGGATATGCTGTCGGGTATTATACTGTCGTTTATCTGTCAGAAAATAAAGCCTTTTTCCGCGGCGGTGTGCGGCGTATTCGTACACGGAATGGCGGGAGATATTGTAAAAAGCAAATACTCCATGATGGGCACCACGCCCACAAGGATGACAGAGGAGCTGCCGAAGATACTCAGGTCTCTTGAGCGCTGATTGAAGGAGTATATTTAATGAAAAAAATCCTTTCGCTTCTTTTTGCACTCATTTTACTGCTGTGCGGATGTTCAGGAAAGGATGGTAAAAAAGGCAGAGGTCAAAAATATGTGTTTCCGCCGTCAGACGCCTTTTCTGCCGAAATAACGGCAAAGCAAGGCGACTTTACGTTTTCGGGCTTGCTCACATTTTCATCGGAAAGCGGTCTTACGCTCAGCTATTCCGAGCCGTCGGACATAGCGGGCATCACCGTGTCGCTTAAAGACGACACAGCAAAGGTTACCTGCCCCGAAATGGAGCCTGTTATCGTGTCTTTACCCGACTCATCGGCACTGTGCTTTACGGAAAAGGTTTTTGACGCTCTGAAAAACGGCGAATGCGACGGTTATGCTTTCGGCGGCAGGATAATCAACGAGGGCACCTTCGGCGGCACCGATTTTCGAGTGACAAGAGACAAAGCCACGCACAATATAATGTCTGTCGAATCGAGTGCTTACGGCATATACATAGAGTTTAAATACACAGCATAACGAAAAAGAGCGGTAAAGGCTTGTACCTTTACCGCTCTTTTGCTGCATTATTTGGAATTTCGCTTAATAGTTTTCGGCTTTCATCTGGAAATATGCCTGCGGATGCTTGCATACGGGACAAACATCGGGAGCTTTTTGTCCGATTACGATATGGCCGCAGTTTGAGCACTGCCATATAGCGTCGCCGTCTTTTGAAAATACCATTTCATTTTTAACATTTAGAAGAAGCGTTCTGTAACGCTCCTCGTGCTCCTTTTCAATAGCCGCAACCATCAAAAAGAGGTCAGCTATCTCATCGAAGCCCTCTTCTTTTGCCTCTTTGGCAAAACCGGCATACATATCGGTCCACTCGTAGTTTTCGCCGTCAGCCGCGTCCTCGAGATTTTCCGCGGTATCAGGTATCGAGCCGCCGTGCAAGAGTTTAAACCAAATTTTGGCGTGCTCTTTTTCGTTGTTTGCGGTTTCTTCAAAAATATTTGCTATCTGAACAAAGCCGTCCTTTTTAGCCTTAGACGCATAATAAGTGTACTTATTTCTCGCCTGTGATTCACCTGCGAATGCCGCCATAAGATTTTTTTCGGTTTTTGACCCTTTAAGTTCTGCCATAGCTTTTACCTCTTTCTATTAAAAATAATATATTTGCAATCGAAATTTCTTCCGAAAAGCAAGACAAAGTATTTAGGCAAGCGATAATAATCCGAACTCGCCTACGGTTTAGCCGCGGTATTTTCGTATGCGCTGCCCTCAAAAACATTCCGCTCCGCAAAGGCGCGGTTTATAGTATTTAATACATTCTTTTTGTCCGCCGACCACAAGGGAGACACCAAAAGGCTCTTCGGCGCGTCTCCGGTGAGGCGGTGAATTACCGTTTGCGGTGGCAAAATCGGCAAAATTTCGCACAAAATATCGACGTATTCGTCTAAGGTCAATGTTTTAAATTCATTTTCGAGATACATTTTTTCAAGTGCGGTTCCCCGGAGCACGTGCAAAAGCTGTAATTTTATACCGTCGGAATGAACCTCAGCTATATGGCGCGCCGTATTTTTCATATCCTCGGTCGTTTCATGCGGCAAGCCTATTATCATATGCGTCACAACATTCACGCCTATGCTTTTAAGCTCATATACGGCTTCGTCATAAACACACAGCGGATAGCCCCTTCGTATAAGTTTTCCCGTAGCCTCATTCGATGTCTGAAGCCCAAGCTCGACGAAGACAGGCTTTATTTTGTTCAGTTCGTCCAAAAGACCGATTATATCCGGCGGCAGGCAATCGGGTCTTGTGCCTATTGACAGAGCCGCTATGCGTTCGTCCTCGACAGCCGTACAAAACAGCTTTTCGAGATACGGACGCGGCGCATAGGTGTTTGTGTAGCTTTGAAAATAGGCTATAAATTTCTTCGCCTTGGTCTTGCCGCTTATACGGGATATAGCATCGGTGATTTGTGTCTCTATATTGCCGGTATATCTTTCCGCGAAGTCTCCGCTGCCGCCCTCGCTGCAAAATATACAGCCGCCTGTTCCTTTTGTCCCGTCGCGGTTCGGACAGGTCATACCGCCGTCAAGGGCTAATTTATACACCTTTTCGCCGAAGGTCTCCTTAAGATAATCGTTTAACGAACGGTAGCGTCTCATTTTTCTTCCTGCGGCAATGATTCATAATAAATATCATTTGAAATCAGCGTATCAATATTTTTGAGAGACGAATTATATGCCGCGCGAAGCTTTGAAACGGCAGCCGGCACGCTGACTGAATAGATAGGTTCTGCGCCGTGCTCGTAAATTTGCTTTGACGTCTCGTATATGTCATCTGTCTTTCTGAGCCCGGCAAGATAGACGTCTACACCGTTTTTGTGGCACTCGTCGCAAAATTCGGGAAGCCCGAAGGAGCCGCCCGCGCAGGGTGCCGAGCCCGTATGATATGTAACATTAACAACCGCACAGACATTATCATGCTTTATGCGAAGCTCGGAATAGTCAAGTCCCGGATATGATTTTAAGAGCACCACTCTTCCGGACAGCTCGAACTCTCCGTCCGTTATACCGGGAAGAGGCTTTGAAAGCTCCTCCTGAGACGGCAGACGCGAATCATTTGAGAATATAATTTTACCGTCCTTGAATTCTGCCAAAACGGCATCGCCGAGCGAATGGAAATCGTCGTGAAGGAAGTCGGCTTCGGTGAGCCTTGTAGCAAGGTGAATATACGTTTTGCCGTCGCTGTTTTCGTATGGGACAAAGAACCCCCTACCGCCGGCTTTAAGATATTCCACGGCGGCACGGAAATTTACAAACGCGTTGCTCTTCGGGTGCTTAAGAGGATAATTCGCTCCGACAAATCCCACGGGAATAGGGAGACTGCGGCACACCATTGCCGCAAGCGACGAGGTATATGCGAGCGTATCGGTTCCGTGCAGAACGATTACGCCGTCATATTTTTCGGTATCAACCGCAAGCAACCTGTTTATAAGCTTTTCGTAAAAAGGCTCGGTGACATTTTCGGAAAGAATATCCGAAACGCTCTCACAGTCAAATTCCGCCACGTCCTGAAACGAGGACTCATAGAGCAGTACAAGCAGTGCCGTTGCGTTTTTGTCGGGTGACATAACCCCGTCCTTTGTCGCAGAGCCTATTGTTCCGCCTGTTGACAACACAAGTATTTTCATATTTTTACACCTTCGTTTAGCTTCTGTATTTCTCTTTTGTAATCATCAAAATCCATAAATGAATTTATGAGCTTCAGCATAGAATTAGAGGAGAGATGCTCCGGTAAATCAAGCTGCTTTAAAAACCTTGCTCTTTTTTCGGCGCTGTCTTTGCCGCCGGAAAGACCGTCAAGAAAAAGGTCGGTCTTAGTAACAGGCTGTGTTTTTTTAGGGTATTCGGCATCGACGTCAAACTTAACTCCCGCTTTTTTGAGAGCATCTATTATAACGTCGCTCTTTACGCCCTCGACGCCCAATTTTCCCTCTTTTGACGGTTCGCTCTTGCGTTTTTCCTTTCCGAATATGTCGGGAATATACACGTTTATGAGCTGCTCTTTCGGAACGATTCCGTTTAAAAAAGAACGTATCGTAAAGCCTGCCGAATCGCTGTCCGTCAAAATAAGTATACCCCTTGTTTCTGCTAAGCGGCGTATAAGCTTTTGCTTATTTTTATCCTTAAATATTCCGAATCCGTCTGTTTCGATTATCAGGGTATCAAGTATATTTGATACCTTTATTTTGTCATATTTGCCCTCGACTATGACGGCTTGCTTTATTTGTATCATTTACTGTTCACTCCGAAGCAGCTCAACAAGCAGCTTTTCGAGAATTATTTTTTCGTCGGTTACTCTGATTTTGAGTTTTCTGTCCGCTTCATTTAACGAATCAAGATTTTTACGCAGAGTCTTTATGCTTATATTACGGCTGTCGTAAGAGGCGTTGCGAAGCCTGAATTCCCTGCCGCGGTAATTGTAACAGCTTGCGGCAAAATTCGCTTTTTCTCCCGATGACACGGCAACCTTGGCGCGGTACATATCGACGAACGCCATTATCATAGTGCCTAAAATCAGCTCCGGCTTTTCCTTTTCCGCAAACAGCTTATGAAGAACCGAAAACGCCTTTTTGCCGTCGTTTTTCGTTACAGCCCTTGACAGGTCAAACACGCTTGCTTCAAGTGATTTTACGCACACCTCGTCAATGTCCGTTTTTGTTATCTGATCCCCGTTTTTGAAATTGCACAGCTTATCGGTCTCGTTTTGCAGAATCGTAAGGTCGTTTCCGCTTGTCTCTATAAGATATGCCGCCGTCTCACGGTCTATATTGCAGCCGCGCTTTGCGGCACCCGACATTATAATTTTTGTAAGTGAGGTAACATCGAGCCTGTCAAAGCATATCTCCGCTCCGTATTTTTGAAACTGTGCAATGATACTTTTATATTTTGCGCTGCGCTTTGCATCTACGCTCACCGTGTCTTGTAAAAATATTATCACGGTACTGTCCGGAAGCTCCTTGAGAAACGATTCAAATGCGCTTTTATCCGATGAATATATTGAATCCAAGGGGTAATCCTTAGCTACAACGCAGGCGTATCCGCCGAAAGCCGGAAGAGTTTCCGATGCGGCGCGCACTTCTTCAAAGGTACTGCCCTGCGAATAATCGAATCGCTTTAGGTTAAAGCCCTCCATACCCGACGTAACGCATTTTGAGGCTATAAGCTCCGAATAATAATGCTTTAAATAATCCTCTTCTCCGTATATTAAATATGAACGCTCAAATTTTTCTTCTTTCAGCTGCGCTTTGAGCTGTTTTGTGTCAAGACTCGGCATTATGCCATCCTCCGGTATGTCATTTTTCCGTTATGGGACAAGGTAAAAAGCACCGTCCCGTTTTGTGAAGTCAATATAACCTTTTGTGACGGTAAATCCCCTATATCGGTTTTATCGGTTGAAACAAGTATTATATCGGATTTTTCGTATCCCGTAAGTCCGCGGCAAATTAAAAGCCCTGCATCCGAGCCGTCATTGACGTCGCCGAATGATATCTCCGAGAGAGAGTCACCGAAGGAAACATAAACTCGGCTATCCTGTACGGTGATTTTAAGCTTACCGTCGGTAATTTCCGCAGAATTTCCGTTCAAAGAAACAACGGAATCAAAGGAAAAGCCGTCTTTTATGCGGTCGGTTGCCGTAACCGCCGACGATATCCGGTATGTCTCCTTTACGCGTCTCACACCGGAAAGGCTTTTTTCGCTGTCCTCCGGTAAAATGATATAATCTATATTCGAGCTTCCCAATGTATTTATTATATCACAAACCGCCGAGCCTGAAAAGTAGTTACCGCCGCAGCCTACGACATAAGTTTTATATTTGTACTTCATAACAACGGCAGATCCGTCGCCCACCGACACGGCAGCAATGCGCAGTTTATTGTTTTGTACCGTTGAAACTACGGCTGCGGATAAAAATATCATACAAAAAAGTGTAATGGCAATTCGCTTTACAGCTGTTTTGTTTTTGTATCCGAGCAGCAAAACAACTGCAAAAACAATAAGCGCTGCGGCGATACTGATTCTTGTGAAAATCGAGTCTATCGGTAGCAAAGCGTGGTGAAATTCCGATATTTTAACAGCTGTTTCCGTGAGATATTTCGCCGTAATTCCCGATAGCAAAACAAGCGGTTTTCCTATGGTATCAAGCTTTATGAGCATAAAAAGAGCCCCGAGTCCGCCGCTTGTCATACAAACGGAGCCAACGGTAACCATAAGCAGATTTGAAAGCACGGATACTGTTGAGACGGTCGGCAGACTGACGGCAAAGACAGGCAATGATGCTGCCGTTACCGCTAAGCTCACAGCTACGAGAGACGATACGGATTTATACACCGTTGTAAAGATGTTTTGCTTTACATTAGCTATCGGTCTGTCGAGTGCCCGTGTCAGCGGCTTTAAGAAGTACATCATACCGAGCGTAGCGGCAAGCGACAGCCACAGACTTAAAGAGGTACTCATATACGGATTAAATGCGAGCAATAAAATAAGCGAAAGTCCTATTGAATTCAGAGAATCAGCTTCTCGCTTGAACAAATCGGCAGCAAATACAAGACCTATCATAGTGCCTGCTCTTACAACGGGAGGGTTCATTCCCGTGAGTATTGCGAAGAAAATAATAAACACGATTGACGACGCAGAAGAGATACGGCGCGACACACGCAGCTTTCGCATAATCATATACAAAAGCGAGGACCACACACTCAGGTGAAGCCCCGAAACGGCAAGCAAATGCGAAACTCCGGCTGCCGAGAACGCCGTAGTGACATTTCGGGGAATATTCGACTTGTCTCCGTAGCAAAGCCCTGCCACAAGTCCGCCGTATGTGTTCGGCAGAAGGCACAGCGTCTCGCTTGTCAATTTTTGACGAAGCAAAAGCAACATAGTGCCGATGTTTTTCTTTTCTCCTCTTTTTATGCTTATATTTTCCGGTGAATGCGCGCCGAGAAACAAAGATTTTGACTTATAGTATTTGAGTATTTCGTCGCTGTCGCCGCCTAAGAGGAATGCTTTTGCCGAAAGGCTGACCTCGTCCGTCACGTCTATACAGAGCGGAGCTTTTGATACCACACGAAATGACAGAGAGCTTTTTTCGCCGTTCACCGTATCCGCTTTCACCACATAATAAAAGCTTCCGTCCTTTTCGTACGGCAAATCCGAGAGGGTGCCGCTGATGATTACTTCTTTGCCGGTTAGCGGCTTTGCTTTGCCTAAATAGTATGCGTTATTTGACATCAGGAGCAAAACGGCAACAGCCGCGCTGAGAGCCGCAAAAGGCAAGGTTTTATCTCGCCTCACCTTTTTAATACACATAAAAACAACAAAAGCGATAAGCGCAGCCAAAAGCACTGCGCTTATCGCTTTATCATTTGAACCGCTCAATACAAGAAGTGTAAAGAGCATTGTAAATCCCGTAACTGCAAGCGGCCGTTTCATAATCAAACGAGTCTTTCGCCGAGATTACCTCCGCTGAGAACGTGGAAATGAAGATGCATCACCGTTTGGCCGGCACCCTCGCCGCAGTTGTTTATAATGCGATATGATGAGAGGCCGAGTTGCTTTGTAAGAGAGGAAATCACCTCAAAAATGTGCGCAACAACAGCTGAATTTTCGCCTGTTATCTTATCCGCTCCGCTGATATGCTGCTTCGGTACGACGAGAAAATGCGTATCCGACTGCGGATTTATATCATAAAACGCATAGCACAAATCGTCTTCATATACTTTTTTTGACGGAATTTCTCCGGCTATTATTTTGCAGAAAAGACAATCTTCCATTTTAAACCCTCCGTTTAGGCAAGCAATAATAAATCCGAACCCGTTTTTAGGCTGCAGATTTTTCGCATAGCCATGTTAAAATACTCGTTAATCCGACAGGATTAACTGCGTTTTTGCCTCGCTCTGCATAAAAATCTGCCAAGCATAAAAATCAGCGACCTAAAATGAGCTGATTTTCGAGTGGAGTTTCATGCGGAGGATGCAGTGAGGCTGACGCCTCACAAAGACGACAAGTTAAAATACGCCGAAAATACGCCATTTTAGGCGAGCTCGGATTATTATCGCTTGCCTAAAAGCATAGCGCCGACTATTTCGGAAGCCTTTTTAAGAGCTTCCGGTATTTTTGAAACGTCTTTGGCACCTGCCATGGCACTGTCGGGTTTTCCGCCGCCTGCACCACCTGCAACGCGTGCTACCTCGCGAACTATATTACCTGCATGAGCTCCGCACTCTATGGCTTTTTTACCGACGCGGCAAGCGAATGATGCTGTGCCCTTTTCGGCATTTTTGCCTGCGAACACGGCGATAATATCATCTCCGCTTTCAAGTGCTTTGTCGCAAAGCGAGCGAAGAGCATCGGCTCCGGCTTCGCCTATATCGGCTGTGACAAGGCGTACACCGCCTATCTGCTTTGCATCTTTCATAAGGTCGGCAGTTTTCGATGCTGCAATCTCTGCCTCCAAAGACGATATTTCGCGTTCCTTTTCTTTAAGCTCCGCAGAGAGAGCCGCGGCACGGGACGCCAATTCATGATAATTTGTAAGCTTAAGGTTTTTGGCGGTTTCGGCAATAAGCTCATTGCTCTTGTCAATGTATTTCATAACATTATTGCCCGTAACAGCCTCTATTCTGCGGACACCCGACGCTACCGATGACTCGGATACTATTTTGAAGAGTCCTATTGATCCCGTATTTTTAACGTGCGTACCGCCGCAGAACTCGACAGAAAAATCATCTGCCTTTACAACTCTTACGATATCGCCGTATTTTTCGCCGAATAATGCCATTGCGCCGAGCTTTTTCGCCTCGTCAATCGGCATTTCGCTTGTAACAACCGGCACGGCCGACATTATTACTTCGTTTACGGTATTTTCAACCTTTCTGAGCTCATCCGCCGAGAGAGCCGAGAAATGAGTAAAGTCAAATCTGACAGCCTCGCTGTTTACAAGCTGGCCCGCCTGCTCAACATGAGTTCCGAGTATTTTACGCAGAGCCGCCTGTAAAAGATGCGCCGCGGTATGGTTACGCATGGTGGCTTCACGTACAGAACGATTGACCTCAGCGTGAACCTTGTCTCCGCACGATACAGTCTCGCCGTCCGAGATGTAGCCGTGGTGAAGAACTACGCCCTCATGTGTTTTAGTGGTGTTTTCAACGGTAAATTCAAATCCGTTGCCGTAGAGATAATCGAGCCCCCGTTCGACTTTCACGTTCGAAAAGCGCAGGATATCCGACAGATTAACGCCCAAGCGCAGATTTCGGAGCATCATCTTCTGACAGATACGTTGCGGAAATTCGTATCCAAGATTCACGGAAGTGATGGTGAGCACGTTTTCTTTTTCCACAAAACGGTCGGTCTGCTGTGGAACGCTGTGTTCGGTGATATTGCGATACAGGGCAATATCGCCGACCTCCTTCCAACGGCTGTCAAATGCACGGCGATCCACATTAGTCCGCCCTGTAGTCCCTTCCACACGGCTGGCCCGGGTCACATTATAAAGATAACCGCCGCATTTGAAAGAGCCCATAATATAAAGACTGAAACCTTTATAGAAAACATTGGTATAGACATTGCCGTAAAAACGGGGGTCGGTATCGCCGACAACCACTTTATCGTCCGCCGAGAAGGTGAAAGGGC